>Ga0183099_1000025_pt1 | contig 175932 bp, 154 predicted proteins | sample Biomet1_FD_127788 | JGI IMG/M metagenome (GOLD analysis project Ga0183099, IMG submission 127788) | Microbial communities from bioreactor (seeded with anoxic lake sediment) at LBNL, California, USA - Biofuel metagenome 1 | ecosystem: Engineered > Bioreactor > Anaerobic > Unclassified ...
TATGCCAAATGGACGGTTAATAGCTATACAGTAACATTCGACAGTAAGGGTGGCGATGCTGTACCATCAGCAACAGTAACCTATGGTGACACGGTTTCAAAACCATCTGATCCAGCAAAAGATGATGCCACACCAAACGTCACAGCTGCTGGGGATGCACCAGCTCATGATTTTACTTTCAAAAAATGGTACTCAGATGAGGCATTGACAACGCCTTTCGATTTTGACACACCAATTACAGCAGATATCACGCTCTATGCGAAATGGGGTCTGCCAATTGCAGAGCTAGCAGGCCATGAAGATGGGGTGCTTGGCACACAATTTGATAGGGTTTGGCTTTCTAATAGCTGGTGGCGCATTCTAAAAGCAGATATAGATACAGATGCTACTAATGACAATCAAGCACTTGTTATTAAAGAACAAGTCCTAACCGCTCAAGAAAATGGCACTGGCGATGTTGTGGTGCAGTTTGATACCACAGCAACAAATTGGGATAGTCCATACTTCCATGATGATACGACATCAACTGGTTATGGTGAAAGTCATCTCAAAGCCGTGATTGACAGCTACTACAAAGGCTATATCGCCCCATCCTATAGTAGTTACGTCCTACCCGTTGATTTAGACCTGCCGAATTGGCCACGTTATCAGAATGCTGGTCTTGCCTCAACTAACAGTAAACCACTGGATTACAATAACTGGTACTGGCAAAATTCGCAGTCTTACTATACAGATAACCGTTTTCCAACCTCTTTGACTCCTTTAACAACTCTAAAACAACAAGCCTTCGCATTGAGCTATGGGGATATTCAAAGTTTGGATAAAAGCACATTTTATGAAGGTAAAGGTGGATCACCAAGCGCGACCGGTTATTACAGTACTTTGTTAGACTTTACAGCTTATCCTTACTTTTGGCATCGGTCGGCCGGCAACGGCTATTTTGATGCGGGTGCGGTCAACAATGGCAACTTCGCCTATGACTATTCTGTGATCAACAGCCTGCCGGTTCGTCCCGCTTTAGCCATCCAATTAGATTAGCAATCTAGCATTACTATGCTAGTCATAGAAAGATGTTAAAGACCAATTTAAAAGCAAGTCACAGATTAATGTGGCTTGCTTTTTACACGTAAAGTAAGACATTCTTACACGGGCTGTAACACAATAGATGGTTACAATTAATTCAGCTCACCCCAGCTACCCAGCCAGTTGCAAGCGCCGAGGTGATGTTGTAGCCACCAGTGTGTGCATTAATATCCAAGACCTCACCTGCGAAATGCAAGTTTTCTACAGATTTACTCATCAACGTTTTGGGCTTGAGTTCACTTAAATCAACGCCACCTGCTGTGACAAAAGATTTCGCTAGACTCATGGTACCAGTGACTTTTATCGAGAAATACTTCATGAGATGAAAGAGCTCGGATAATTTTTTAACAGAGACTTGCTTGACTTTAGCCTCTAAGCTGATTCCTGCTGTGGTGATGAGAAACTCAGCCAAACGTTCTTGGAGGAGTAACTTTGCAACATTTTTGACGGACTTGTCTCGCAGCTGTTCAAATTTGTCAGAGATATCATCCTCAGACATTGTCGGAAGAAAATCGAGTGTCACATCATCAGTCCCATTTCCCGTCACAAAAGTAGAGGCGCGCAAGGCAGCAGGTCCAGACAGGCCAAAGTGGGTGAATAGCAGATCGTGGGTGATGGGATGTTTGTTAATCGTCAAAGTAATGTCGCGCAGGGAAATGCCTTGCAGGGTTTTGTGGGGAAAGTCTGTCGTCAAAGGACTTTCAGCGGGCTTTAAATCGGTGACTTTTAACTTGAAATGTCGTGCGATGTCATGACCGTATCCGGTTGAGCCGGTCGACGGGTAAGATTTTCCGCCGGTTGTGACGATGAGTTTACGGCAAGTAAAGGTGGTGTCAGCTGTTTTTACCAAAAAGTCGCCGTTTTCTGCTTTGGTCGTTGATAAGACTTCGGAGTTGGTCGAAATGGTGACGCCTTGTTCAACCATTTTAGCTTGTAAGGCGGAAATAATTGTTTGTGATTTGTCAGTCGTTGGAAAGACGCGACCGTGGTCTTCAATTTTGAGGGGCGTGCCGTTGTCTTCAAAGAAATTGATAATATCATGGTTGTCGAACTGGGCGAAGGTGCTGTAGAGAAATTTACCACCGTGTGGAATATTTTCGAGAATCTCTTCTAAGGTGCCATTATTAGTCACATTGCAGCGTCCACCGCCTGTCATAGAGAGTTTTTTTCCGAGTTTTTTATTTTTTTCTAGCATCAGTGTTTTGTGACCATAGTAACTGCTGGCAATTGCTGCCATCATGCCTGCGGGTCCGCCACCGATGATAATTGTATCGTAATTTGTTTTCATATCTTTTATTGTAGCATATCTTTGAAAGTCTTGTTTGCATCATAAATTGATAAAAATATAAGTTTATTAGTGTTGGAAATTTAGAATTATGTTATGATTGAGATATAAATGACAACTGGATTAAGGATTAAGAAGTTTTTTGGTACCATTTTGGCATTCGAGGTGTTTTTTATGTCAGATATTAAAACGCCTGTTACGGATTTCTATTGCCTAACAAATCTGAATAATCCGACGTTAATTACACAATAACCTCTTAGCTAATAGCTAATACTCATACTAATTAAAGGAGAATTATGAATTTTTTTAACCGCGCCATTCGCTCAGTGACACGACAAAAATCAAAATCATTGATTTTATTTGCTGTTATTTTCATACTTGGTAATATTTTAGCAGGTAGTGTGATTATTCAGCAATCTACCCAGAATGTTGAAAAAACGACTAAAGAACAAATGGGGGCTATCGCAACAGTTGGGATAGACTGGAGCGATACTAAGAGACAAAAAGAAATGGAAAGCATGACGAATGCGGACTATTCGGCATTAACTGAAAAAATCATCCAAAAAATTGCGGCTAGTCCTTATGTTAAAAACTATGATTATTCTGAGCAGACTGGCTTTGAGTCCAAACTGTTGAAGCCCTATGACCCAGTGGCGGACAAAAAAGCTGAGGATAAAAAGCTGACTGATAACGAGGTGGACGGTGGTTTTATCAATACCTATATGCCGATTAGGGGTGTTCAAGATCCTAAAATGATGGATATTGCATTGGGAAAAATCAAATTAGCTGAAGGCAGTGTCTTCACCGCAGATGACGTGAAAAAAGGGACAAATGTTGTATTGATTTCTAAGAAATTTGCTGACAAAAATGGGTTTCATGTCGGGGATGAGATGACTATCGACCAAAGTACGCAAGGTCTAGACGATGCAGATAATGCTGAAAGTCAACCAGAAAATACGAAGTCATTTGATACAAAAGTCAAGATTATTGGGACTTATGATGTGCTAGAAGCAGTTCAGAAAAAATCAGGTCAATCTGGTAAAGCGTCAAGTGATTCCGTTGTCTATGCAGCAGCTTTCCCAGGTGGTTCAGGGCAAGAAGCCTTTGATTTTGATAATTATAACACGATCTATATGCCTAATAAAGCCGTTCATCAGATGACTCAAGGTTTTAGACAGATGCTAATGGCTGACTACCCTGAAATGATGGCTGGAATGAGTGTGGAGGATGCAGAAGCTGCTTCTAAGCCTTACTACACACCGATTTTTCAGTTGAAATCAGTGGATGATCTTGAAAAATTTAAGGCTGATACGAAGCCAATGCTACCAAAATTCTTTTCGGTAATGGCATCTACAGATGAATTTGACAACATTGCGGGGCAATTTAACAAACTATCTAAGATTGCAAAGGCGGTGATTATCGCTGCGGTGCTCCTATCGATTGTCTTAATCTTGTTGGTTATTTTACTCTTTATGCGGGATCGAAAACGTGAATTGGGCATTTATCTGTCACTTGGTGACAAAAAATCGAATGTTATTTTGCAAATTATGGTTGAAGTTTTAACCGTAGCGATCATTGCCTTAGTTATTTCGCTGATTACTGGGAAATTCTTGGGAAGTTTCGCATCGGAAGCCTTTCTAAGTTCAGATAATAGTGAATCTGTAAATGGTGGGATGATGAGTGGTAGCATGATGAGTTCATCTGCTATGTTTAGTACAGGTGTAGCGGTTGATGCGACGACAATAGCGGCTAATTATGCTGTTTCATTTACGCCGTTCTATATTGTCACTTATCTGCTTGCAGGTTTAGGTACGGTTATTGTGTCAGTCCTTTTATCAACGCTTTATATCTTTAAATTAAAGCCAAAGAAAATTTTGTTGGGGTAATGAGCTATGTCAATTATTGAAACTAAGAAACTGAATTATTACTACCAAGATGGTGATATGCAACGCTATATTTTACGAGATGTATCGATTAGCTTTGAAAAAGGGCAATTCTATACGATTGTTGGTGAATCCGGTTCTGGTAAAACAACTTTTCTAGCCATGGTGGCTGGTTTAGATGTGCCAAAAGAGGGGCAAGTTCTGTTCGAAGAAACAGATATCCAGACTATTGGACTTGAAAATTATCGTCGCAATAAAATCTCGATTGTCTTTCAAAATAATAATCTAGTACCATATTTAACGGCGATTGAAAATGTCCTTGTGGCAATGGCTATCACAGATAACACACTCCCTGATGACCAAAAAACGGTGGCTTATAATCTACTAGATTATATCGGGATTACACGTGAGAAAGCAGACCGTTTAGTAAGCGAGTTATCAGGTGGTGAACAACAACGGATTGCGATAGCTCGAGCACTTGCAACCAATAGTGATGTCATCTTAGCAGATGAGCCAACTGGGAACCTTGATGAAGAACGTGAAGGTGAGATTGTCGAAATATTTAAACGTTTGGCACATGACAATCAAAAAGCGGTCATTGTTGTGACACATTCTCAAGAGGTGGCAGAAAAATCTGATGTGACTTACCGTTTGAAAAAAGGAAATTTAATTAATGAGTGATTTTTTATCAAATTTTACGAGCGATAAATACAAGAAGGATGCCGAAGAGCAGGAGCTTGTAACGCCCGACACAGAAATACCAGAGACGGCTATGGAAAATGTGACACCTGACCTATCTGAAGTTGCTAACTATGATGCTGTGTCTGATGATGACGTGTTAGCAGATACCACCGTTAGAGGTCTCTCTTGTGAGATGCTAGATGAAGAAACAAATGCTGAAGACTTTAATGAGATAACAGATGTCAAAGATTTTAATGATACGTCAGAAGATAAATTAGATAATGAAAACTTTAATGATGTATCAGACGATGAATTAGCGTCATTTCTGAGGGAACTGGCTGATGTTTCTTCAGAAGATGACTTGGTAGTCAAAGACCAATTTTTTGCTAAAAAGCAAAAAATAAAGCGAGGCATTATCGCAGGTTCTGGTCTTTTGGCGGTAATTGTGATTACGTGGTTCTACTACGGTCAAACACATGTTAAACTACCTGATTTTATAGGAAAGTCTGTGAGTACAGCACAAACTTGGGCAGATGAACATAAGGTCAAATTAGAAGTGAAGCGTGTTTATAATTTTGACAAAGAAGCTAATATTGTCATCAAAGAATCTGATAAAAATAGGACAATTTCTAAGAAAAAAACAGTTAATCTGACAGCTAGTTTAGGGGCAAACCCAAAAGAAAAAATTGAACTCCCCGATTTTTCTAAGATGCCAGTTGCTGAGGCGCGGGAGTTTATCAAGAAAAATAAACTAGAAAATACATCTGTACAGCTTGATTACTCGGAGACGGTAGCAAAAGATACTTATCTCAAACAAACTTTCGCCAATCAATCTGTCACACCTGAAACATTCAAGCGTGAGGACAATCTGATACTCTATTACTCTAAAGGGAAAGAGCCAGTCGTTCAAAATATCGATGTGCCAGATTTTTCAAGTCAAACTAAGGAGCAAATTAACACTTGGAGTAAAGAGAAGGGTGTTAAAGTCACTTTTGAAACCGCTGGAAGTGAGACGATTGAGGCAGATAAGGTGATTTCTCAATCAGTTGCTAAGGGTCAGAAAGTTTCGAAAGCAGATATAATGATAATTAAGCTTTCACTAGGTAAGCCAATGACTGTGCCAGATTTTTCACGGTTTACTTTTGATGAATCTAGCGGCGCAGCTAAAAATCTACCTGTTATTTCAAAACAAGTTTATAACGATACAGTTCCTTACGGTGGCTTTATCAGCCAGTCGATACCAGCAGGTACCCAGTATTTCGCAAAAGATACAATACCTGATATTATGGCGGTTTACTCACTTGGACGAGTCTATATTAAGGATTTGAAAGGACAAACTGAGGGTGACTTGCAGGGAACTTTTTATAATGACTATACATCGAAAGGTGCGAATATTGCCTATCGCGTGCAGTATGTTAACAGTCCTGAAACCAAAGGGACTGTTGTCGGTCAGAGTTCACTTAATGAGTTTGTCCCACTGTCTTGCACAATCTTTATTCAAATCAGTAATGGTCACGAAAAATAACTAAAAATGAGGCTGGGATAAAGATCTTGTAACAAAAAGACTATAAATAATTTCGATGTTAATCGGTATTGTTATAGTCTTTTTGTATAATTTTTGGTAGTTGTAAAAAAAGAATACGAAATTTGTAATAGAACGGCTAATTTTGTCATCAGGGTGATTTTGGAAAATGGTTGCTGCACCATTGAAAAATAAGTCACAAATTCATGACAAAATCCTTGAAAAAAACACTAAAAAGCGGTAAAATGAATCAAATTGATTTTTTAGTGAAAACGATAACAGTTTGCTAGAAAATGCAAACTTGACGCATGAGCGTTAAGAAAACGTGTGTTCCCACACCAATTAATTAAGGAGAAAACATGTCACACATTAAATTTGATTACAAAACAGCTTTACCATTCGTTGCTCAGCACGAATTTGACTACTTACAGCCAGCAGTGACAGCATTTGACGCTGCTTTGCGTGATGGTTCTGGACAAGGGTCAGATTTCACAGGCTGGATTGATCTGCCGAAAGATTACGATAAAGCAGAATTTGCGCGTATTTTGAAATCAGCTGAAAAAATCAAATCTGACAGTGATGTTTTAATCGTCATTGGGATTGGTGGGTCATACCTTGGTGCGAAAGCAGCGATTGACTTTTTGAACAGCTCATTTGTTAATTTAGAATCTAAAGAAAAACGCCAAGCACCACAAATTTTGTACGCTGGTAACTCAATTTCGTCAACTTATTTGTCACAATTAGTTGAATATGTCGGCGATAAAGATTTCTCTGTTAATGTCATTTCAAAATCTGGTACAACAACAGAGCCTGCTATCGCTTTCCGTGTCTTCAAAGAACTCTTGATTAAAAAATATGGTCAAGAAGAAGCTAATAAACGTATCTATGCAACAACTGATAAAGCTAAAGGTGCAGTTAAAGTCCAAGCTGATGCAGAAGGTTGGGAATCATTTGTTGTACCAGATGCTGTTGGTGGTCGTTTTACAGTCTTGACACCGGTTGGTCTTTTACCGATCGCGGCAAGCGGTGCAGATATCCAAGCTTTGATGAATGGTGCCGCCGCAGCCCGTGAAGAATATAGCACACCAGACTTGAAAGTCAACCAAGCTTACCAATACGCAGTCCTTCGCAACATCCTTTACCGTAAAGGTAAAACAATCGAAATCTTGGCTAACTATGAACCGTCATTGCAATACTTCAGCGAATGGTGGAAACAATTAGCCGGCGAGTCAGAAGGTAAAGACTATAAAGGGATTTACCCAACATCAGCTAACTTCTCAACAGATTTGCACTCAATCGGTCAATCTATCCAAGAAGGTAGCCGTAACCTCTTTGAAACAGTGATTAAAATTGAAGAACCAACATTGAATATTAATATCCCAACAGAAGCTGAAGATTTAGACGGTCTTGGTTACCTTGAAGGAAAAGATGTTGACTTCGTCAATACTAAAGCTTTCCAAGGTGTGCTCCTTGCTCATACTGATGGTGGTGTCCCTAACTCAGTTGTAACGATTAAAAAACAAGATGAGTTTACATTGGGTTACCTTATCTACTTCTTCGAAATCGCTATCGGACTTTCTGGTTACCTTAATGGTGTCAATCCATTTGACCAACCAGGTGTTGAAGCTTATAAGAAAAATATGTTTGCCTTGCTTGGTAAACCAGGCTTTGAAGAACTTGGCGCAGAATTAAACGCCCGTCTATAAAATTGTGTCGTTTAAGTATGACATCTATTTTGATTTGATGCTTGAGTAAAAAAGTAAGTCGTTTGAGTGTAGACTCAAGCGATTTTTTATTATAATGAAATCAAAGAGAATAAAGGAGCGAGTAAAACATGATTATTACAAGAAATGGTGAAGATTTCTCAGAGATTAACCCACTAATAACAGGTCAAGCACCTGATTTTAGCCTAAAGGACCAGCACGGAAATGCTGTGACTTTGTCAAAATTGCCTAGTCCGATTATTATGAGTGTTTTTCCAAATATTAATACCAGTGTCTGCTCAGTTCAAACACGTCGGTTTAACCAAGAAGCTGCAGCACACAAAGAAATTACTTTCCTATCAATTTCAAATAATACACCAGAAGAACAAGCTAACTGGTGTGCGGCTGAAGGCGTAGATATGACGATCGTATCTGATGCCAAAAATGAATTTGGTCAACTTTATGGTCTTGTGATGGCTGAGGCTAACCTCTTGGCTCGTAGTGTTTTTGTTATCAAAGATGGTCAGATCATTTATGCTGAAATCTTACCTGAGATGACTGATGAGCCTAATTACGAAAAAGCTTTGCAAGTTGCGGATGCAGCAATTTAAAATAAGATAAAAAAGTGAGCTGAGAGGCTCACTTTTTTATCTTATTTTAAGCAATCAAGGTCAACTGACGTGACACGCAATACCAGTCTGTCTGTCTACGCCAAATGCTGGTAACGGCAAATTTTTGTTCTTTTTCAAAATAATGATAGGTAATAACAAAGGTTTTTTTAGAAATACGGTCAGGTTTGAAACCACGAATGGCAAGGTTTTCATGATATTCCAAAAGTTTTTGTGCTTTGTCAATTTCGACACCGTTTGCTTTGATTTCTGTGAAATATTCAGAAAGCAGGCTGGGGTCTGAGCCATTCAATACTTTTTCTTCCAATCCTAAAATGATTAAAGCAAGGCTAGCATCTCGTGCCTCATCAGGTAATATCGCAGGCTCAACATGCACATCCACATCAAAGACATCGTAGTCCTGTTTTAAAGCTTTTTCAATCACTTCCGTTGCTTCGTGGCTTTCGTAAACGGAAAGGTCAGGCGACATTTCGACGACGACATCGAGGAAAATATTACTGCCGTAGGTTCTGCCACGAATGAATTTAACTGTTATAACTTTAGGTAATTTGGCAATGGCGGCTGTATAAATGCTGATTTTTGTTTCATCAAAGCCGTCTGAGAGGCTAAAGACGGCCTCTGCAAAAATATCGTAGGCTGTTTTGAAGATAAAGATTGTGATGATAACTGCCATGAGTCGGTCAATGATTGTGAGGTTAAAGCTAGATGCGAAGATAGCAATAGATGTTGCGATGGATGATACGGCATCGGATAAGTTATCTTTAGCAGCGCTCATAAGGCTAGAGCTTTTAGATTTGAGTGCTAGATTACGGTTATAAAAATAAATGATCAACATAACAATAGCAGAGAAGATGCCAACAATGGAACCAGATAAATCGACAGGCGTATGCTCGTTATTGATGATGGCCGTAATTGTATCTTTTAAAACGAAGAAACCAACAGCAAACATGATAAAGCTAGTAATAAGAGAAGCGACAGATTCGACTTTCCAATGGCCGTAGGTATGATCATCATCTGCAGGACGACGTGCGATTTTTAGACCAATCAGGACGGCGATATTCCCCAGAATATCGGTGATATTATTAAAGCCATCTGCTTGCAAACTTTCGGAATGTGTTGTGTTGGCAATGACGAGTTTTAAGATAGAAAGGACGACATAGGCCCAGATACTGATGAGGGCACCACGTTCCGCTAATTTAAAATCTTGATAGCGTGTATTTTTCATCCTCTTATTATAACAGATTTTGGGCGCTTAAGACAGAAAAATTTCATAGAATATGTTAGAATGAAAAAGATACTGCGGGTGTCTATGCAAAAAAATATTTTTGATGGAGATGCCTAATACTGAAAGTCAGAAGGGAAAAGTATGCTCATTAAAGCAATTAAACAATACAAGTTTTGGGCACTAGGTTCACTTGCCATGGTCATTTTGGTAGTTGGGACGACACTTTGGCAGCCACAAATCTTAACAAAAGTCCTTGTGGCTGTCTCTAATGATGATAAAGAGAAGATCACCAATTACGGGATTCAATTGATTGTTATCGCGGGGATTGGCCTTTTAGCTGGTGTGGTGAATACAATTTTTGCAGCCAAGATTGCTCAAGGCGTTTCGGCTGATTTACGGGAACAGACTTTCCGAAAAATCCAGAGTTTTTCATATGCTAATATTGAGAAATTTAACGCCGGAAATCTCGTTGTTCGCATGACCAATGACGTCAACCAAGTTATGAATTTGATTATGATTTTATTTCAAGTCTTACTTCGTGTTCCGCTTTTATTTGTCGGCTCATTCATTTTAGCTATTCAGACTTTACCTAAGCTATGGTGGATCATTGTTCTTTTGGTTGTCGTTATTGTCCTGATTACAGGTGTTTCCATGGGTAGCATGGGCAAACATTTCAGCGCTTTTCAAACCTTGATGGATAAGCTCAACGGCATTGCCAAAGAAAATCTTCGTGGCACGCGTGTGGTGAAATCGTTCGTTCAAGAAAAAGAACAAGCTGCTAAATTTGATAGCAATTCGGATGAATTGCTTGGTCATAACTTGATTGTTAGCTACATCTTTTCTGTCATGATTCCAGCCTTTACCTTTGCGGCTTACCTGGCAATCTTTGGTGCGATTTGGTTTGTTGCAACTTATGTTCAAAAAGAACCTAAAGATTTAGCAAGTATCGCCTCATTTATGACTTACATGATGCAAATCATGTTTGCCATTATCATGGGTGGTATGATGTCAATGATGGCATCACGTGCTTTCATCTCACTTAAACGGGTTGGTGAAGTCATTCACACTGAACCAGCCATGACTTTTAAAGATGTCCCTGATGAAGATTTGACTGGTGATCTTGAATTTGAACATGTGACTTTTACTTATCCGACAGATGATGAGCCCACTTTGGAGGATGTTTCTTTCAGCATCAAGGCTGGCGAATTTGTCGGTGTTGTTGGGGCAACAGGTGCTGGTAAATCAACACTTGCTCAACTCATTCCACGTTTATTTGACCCAACTGAAGGGTCAATCAAAATAGATGGTCATGATCTACGCGATCTCAGCCGAAATACCATACGTGAGAATGTCTCTATCGTTTTACAACGTGCGATTCTCTTTTCAGGAACAATTGCTCAGAACTTGAAACACGGGAAAGCTGATGCCACTGTTGATGATATGAAACATGCCAGTGCTATCTCGCAAGCTCGTGAGTTCATTGAAAAAATGTCGGATGTCTTTGAGAGTCCGGTTGAAGAACGTGGCACCAACTTCTCAGGTGGTCAAAAACAACGGATGTCTATAGCTAGAGGCGTTATTGGAGATCCTAAAATTTTGATCTTAGATGATTCAACCTCAGCACTAGATGCCAAGTCTGAAAAATTAGTCCAAGAGGGTTTGGCGGGGGAACTGCCAAACACTACTAAAATTATCATTGCTCAAAAAATTTCATCAGTTGTTCATGCAGATAAGATACTTGTTCTGGATGCCGGTAAATTAATCGGCGTCGGAACGCATAAAGAGCTTGTTGAAAATAATGCGACCTACCGTGAAATTTATGAAACACAGAAAGGAAGTGATGATTAATGAAAGAATATAGTAAAGCGATTAAGTTTTTCTGGAATTATTTCAAGAAATTCAAAATCTCACTTCTCATCATCACACTAACGATTATCATCGCCACTTATTTACAGGTTAAAGTGCCTGTCTTTATTGGTGATGCCTTGACACAGTTGGGTGAATGGGTCACAGCTTACTTTAAACATCAAGGTGCTGAAAAAATCGTCGCATCCTTTAACGGTCATATGCCAGCAGAACTTCCTCAGGCTATGATTGGTGAATTAACTAAAAATGGGATGCCGACGGATGTAACTGCTTTGGTTGATTTAGCCAAACATACACCGGAAAAAACAGTCTTTTTCAGCATCATGTGGAAATTGTTTATGTCTTATGTTTTCATGACGATTGCCATGCTAATGTATGAAGTGCTATTTGGACGAATCGTTTCTCGTGCAACAAATTCAATGCGTAAAGGCTTATTTGGTAAACTCGAACGTTTGACGATTTCATTCTTTGACCGCCATCAAGATGGCGATATCCTCAGCCGTTTCACATCAGACTTGGATAATATCCAAAACTCTCTCAACCAATCACTCGCGCTTGTTGCGACACAGGTTGCCATGTTTATCGGTGTGATTATCATGATGTTTCGTCAAAATGTCTCTCTAGCGTGGGTAACCATTGCCTCAACGCCAGTTGCCATTTTACTGGTTGTGGTTATCATCCGTCAGGCTAAGAAATACATTGACTTACAACAAGATGAAGTCGGTAAACTCAACGCCTATATGGATGAGAAAATTTCAGGGCAAAAAGTCATCATTGTTGAGGGATTGGAAGAAGATGCTATAGACGGTTTTGTCAAACAAAATAACAAAGTGCGTCAAGCGACTTTTAAAGGTCAAGTCTATTCGGGTATGCTAATGCCAGTTATGAACGGGATGAGCTTTGTCAATTTGGCAATCGTTATTTTTGCAGGGTCTATGATTGCGCTCAATGATAAATCCATGTCAACAGCTGCAGCACTTGGTTTGGTTGTCGTGTTCGTACAGTATTCACAACAATATTATCAGCCCGTGATGCAAATTTCATCGTCTTTTTCACAGCTCCAAATGGCAGTGACGGGCGCGCGTCGTTTACAAGAAATGTTTGATGAACCAGAAGAAGTCCGGCCTGAAAATGGTGTCATCTTCGACGAAATTAAAGATGAAGTCCAAATCGACCACGTTGATTTCAGTTACCTGCCAGGTAAACCTATCCTAAAAGATGTCAGTATCAATGTTAAAAAAGGCCAAATGGTCGCTGTTGTTGGTCCGACTGGATCGGGTAAAACGACAATTATGAACTTGATGAATCGTTTTTATGACGTGGACAATGGCAGTATTAAATTTGACGGCGTTGATATCCGGGATATGGACTTGGACTCGTTACGCCGTGGCGTTGGGATTGTGCTACAAGATTCAGTTCTGTTTAGTGGCACTATCAAGGATAATATCAAGTTTGGCTTTGATGCAACGGATGAAGAAATCATTACAGCCGCTAAAACAACGCATATTCATGAGTTTATTGATAGCCTACCTGATAAGTACGACACCATCGTTGATGATGATGAAAATGTCTTCTCAACTGGTCAGAAACAGCAGATTTCGATTGCTCGGACGATTTTAACCAATCCAAAACTTTTGATTTTGGATGAAGCAACGTCAAACGTTGATACCGTAACAGAGCAACAAATTCAATGGGCGATGGAAGCAGCGATTGCAGGACGGACAAGTTTTGTCATTGCACATCGGCTAAAAACGATTCTAAACGCAGACAAAATTGTCGTGCTAAAAGATGGTGTTGTCATTGAAGAAGGTAGTCATCACGAGCTTTTACACGTGCCAAACGGTTTCTATGCAGAACTCTATCATAATCAATTCGTGTTCGAATAAAAGAGATAAATGACTGAAAAAGTAGATCATCATGGTCTGCTTTTTTGCTAGTCTGGTAGGTGTCAAATTTTTATATTTTATGGTAAAATAGATAAGCATGAATTTGACATTTGAGAATTGGATATAATAAAAAATGAAAAAAATAGTAATTAATGGTGGGAAACGTATTTCAGGGGAAGTGATGATTTCCGGCGCAAAAAATTCAGTCGTTGCCTTGATTCCTGCAACCATTTTAGCGGATGATGTGGTGACCTTAGAAGGTGTTCCGGATATTTCCGATGTTGCAAGTTTAATTGAAATTTTAGAGATTATGGGCGCTAAGATTGAGCGCGATATTGAAGCAGGGGTTGTTGTTATTGATCCGCGCGGTGTTGAGTCTAAACCTCTTCCCTATGGTAAAATTAACTCTTTGCGTGCTTCATACTACTTTAATGGCTCTTTGTTAGGTAAATTTGGTGAGGCGACTGTTGGTTTGCCTGGGGGTTGCGATTTAGGACCTCGTCCGATTGACCTGCATATTAAGGCATTTGAAGCCTTAGGTGCACGCATGACCTTTAAAGAAAATGCCATGCATTTAACGACAGATGGTGCGCCTTTGCACGCTGCGACTATCTTCATGGATATGGTTTCAGTTGGTGCGACGATTAATACGATGTTAGCAGCTGTTAAGGCTGAGGGGCGGACGATCATTGAGAATGCCGCACGTGAACCTGAGATTATTGATGTGGCAACTCTGCTCAATAATATGGGGGCAAAAGTGCGTGGTGCTGGGACAGATGTTATCCGGATTGATGGTGTTCAAAAATTAGGTGGTGCACGTCATACGGTCATTCCTGACCGTATTGAGGCAGGCACTTATCTGAGCCTTGCTGCAGCTTTTGGTGACGGTGTCGTGGTTAATAACGTGATTTATGAACATCTGGAGTCTTTCATTGCCAAGCTTGAAGAGATGGGCGTTCAGATGATTGTCCGCGATGATTCAATTGAAGTGTTGAAATCGGAAAATCTTAGGGCTGTTAACATTAAAACCGTACCTTATCCAGGCTTTGCGACAGACTTGCAACAGCCCATTACACCTCTTCTTTTGATGACAACTGGTCGTGGTAAAGTTATCGATACTATCTATGAAAAAAGGATTAACCATGCAGCGGAACTGGCACGTATGGGGGCAAATATTGTTGCGAATAACGGTGAAATTACCTATCATGCGCCGAATGACTTGCATGGCGCAGAAGTGATGGCGACAGACTTGCGTGCAGGAGCTGCGTTGGTCAATGCCGGTGTGATGGCAACAGGTGAAACAAAAATCTCAAATGTTGAGTTCATTTTGCGTGGTTACGATAATATCATTGAAAAAATGACGTCGTTAGGTGTTGATATCAAGTTAGTTGATGAAAATTAAACTAAAAGTCTTTAAAAATAATAGGCAAAAAAAGCAAGCTATTCAAGCAAATTAATTGAATGGCTTGCTTTTCTTTTTGATGATAGATGATTTTTGTATCAACTACTTTTATTATCGCACATCATCAGTTCCTATTATTACCCAAAGCGGTATCAGCTTTAGAAATATGTTTGCTGCTGTTTGTTTTAAAATCAGATTTTTTTTGAATCCATTGCGTGACGCTTGTTAATTCTGAGGAGGCATCCTGTTCTCGGGTGATTAAATAAAACTGACGACTATATTTTTCTGATAGTTTTTGATAAACTAGCCCTTTAGCTGCACGTTGAGAGATAATAGAACAGCCAAACCCTTTTTTAAGAAGTGCAATAATGATTTCATTATTTTGGACGGTCATGGTTTCTTTTTGAATATCGTTTTCTTCTAAGTACCGTTGTGTGTAATAGTAGACACCAGATGTTTTTTCTCGGATAAGCCAAGGTCCTATCGTAGGATTGCCTGCTAAGACGAGCTGATCGTTAAACAAAGGCAATCGACGTATATTTTTGGCCGATAAGGGCTTTTCAATAAAACCAAAGTCAATGTCATGATGTTCTAGTGCATTTAGAACCTCTAGTGAGTTCATCATTTTAATACTAAAAGAAATGTTTGGAAAGCACTGTTTTAAATTGATGATTAAATCGGGTAATAAATAAATAGAAAATGTATGAGATGCAGCGATGTTACAATTTGTTAGTTTATCTTTTCGATTTTGTATCTCGAATTTTAAGTCTTCCCAATCATCTAATAGATTTCCTGTTTTCTGATATAGTAAATCAGCTTGTGGCGTCGCTAAGACTTCTTTTCTGCCATTACGTATGAAAAGTGTCGTTCCTAATTCATTCTCTAATTGTTTAATTTGCGCAGAAACCGTAGGCTGTACGACGAATAAGAGCTCAGCGGCTTTGGAGAAATTTTTTGTTTCATAAACTACCTTAAAAGTTGATAATTTTTTGAACATTGATCCGCTCCCATCATTTTTTTTGATTAAAGCTATTATATCAATTAATCAAAATAATGAAAGTATTGTTTTATAATAGTAATAGAAATTAATTATTTATCGGAACAGAAGGAGAAAAAATATGATGAGACATGAGTCATTACATCAATATAAAACAATTCTACCAGGATTAGGCTTATCCATCTTAGTAGCAATCATTGCCAAAATATGTGCTATTTTTTTACCAGATTTAGGTGGCGCAACGCTTGCGATTCTTTTCGGCATTGTATTAGGTAATATTTTTTTTAAGCAAGAAGTTTTAGAAGTTGGGACGAAATTTTCTGAGAGCGTTTTGCTAGAATATTCAGTCGTCTTGTTAGGCTTTACTGTAACTTTTCAAACAATTAGTCGTTTGGGATTGAATGGTTTAGGCTATATTATGGCGATGATGGCAACTGTAATTATTTCGGCCATTTTAATTGGCAAACGTTTAGGTTTTTCTGACAATATGTCAACGATGATGGCTGGTGGGAACGCCGTCTGTGGGTCTTCAGCAATTGGTGCCATTGCCCCAAGTATTGGTGCAGAAGATGAAGAAAAAGGCCAAGTCATTACACTTGTTAATTTGTTAGGAACGGTCATGATGCTGACTTTACCATTGTTGGGGGCAATGCTATATGGGAATCACTTATTAGCGAATAGTGCCTTATTGGGAGGCACTTTACAATCTGTTGGACAAGTTGTTGCAGGTGCCAGTTTAGTCAACCAAGAAACAGTTAGTTATGCCATGTTATTTAAAATCACTCGAATACTATTTTTAGTTGTTGTTGTTTTTGTGTTTCAACAACGGGCGAAAAAGAAAGGGACGATGCAAGTTAAAAATCTAAAAAAAGTCTCGATTCCCTGGTATGTTATCGCATTTTTAATTGTTTGTATCCTAAATAGTGGTGTCAAACTACCACATTTTTTCAATGATGGTGCACATCAAATTGGTACATGGTTTGAAACAATCGCATTGGCTGCGATTGGCTTGAGACTGGATTTCAAAAAATTCATGAAAGAAGGGCTTAGCTTTTTAACTTATGGGGTACTCGTCGGCCTAGTTCAAACACTTGCGGCACTTTTATTTATTTATTTGTTTAAGATTAGTTAATTAAAAAGATGGCATTTGTAATAGTGTAAAAAAACTCCAGACTAATCGACCTTTGGACTTGAAAACACGTTGGAATTTTGGTAGAATAATCTAGTATTGATTACTTTGGACTGGCAAACAGCCCAAGGCAGAAAGGAAATATCGAACATGAAAGCAGACATCCATCCTAATTATGGACCAGTTGTATTTATGGATACTTCAACAGGCTTCAAATTCTTGAGCGGCTCTACAAAAAGCTCAAAAGAAACTGTTGAATGGGAAGATGGCAACACATACCCATTAATCCGTGTGGAAACATCATCAGACTCACACCCATTCTACACTGGTAAAGCTAAATTCACACAAGCCGATGGCCGTGTGGACCGTTTCAACAAGAAATATGGCTTATAAGAAAGTACGCGAAAGCGTGCTTTTTTATAAGCCATATTTCTCTGCGACGAGCGAAAGCGAGAAAGCAAGAATTAAAGTTCATAAGAAAGTACGCGAAAGCGTGCTTTTTTTATAAGCCATATTTCTCTGCGACGAGCGAAAGCGAGAAAGCAAGAAATAAAGTCGTCAGCCTTCTCTGCGACGAGCATAGCGAGAAAGCAAAATTCAGAAACGTTAGGGATTCTTTTCTAAGGTAGTTAGAATCGTACTTATATATTATTTTTATATAATAAGAAAGACAACAAAACTGGAAAAAATTTGGTATAATGAGGATTATGACCTTACGACTAAAACCAGCTGACCTACTGTTTGTCAAAACAATCCCTAATGATGGGGATGAATTTGCTGCCGCTATCTCGGAGTCTACCGGTGCTTATAGCCATGTTGCCATTGTAACTAGTGAAACGACCATCATCCATGCAACGCTTAAATATGGCGTTATAGAGGAAACTCTAGCAGATTTTTTATCTGAACATACGCAAGTTGAGTGTTTTAGAATGTTAGATATTGATGCACCAACCGTGGTAGTTGAAGCCAAGAAGCATCTAGGGAAGCCGTATAACAATAGCTTTTATCCAGATGCGGATGGATTTTATTGTTCGCAGTTAGTTGTCACCACTTTTGCCAATCAGGTCAAACTACCAGAGTCAGCCATGTCTTTTGGCAGCGAAGAGATTCTTATCTCGGACTATTGGCAAGCCTATTTTGATCAACTCGGACTGGCTGTACCACTAGGAAAGTTAGGAAGCAACCCAGATGAATTAGCGACATATTCAGGTTTAGACTATATAGGAATGCTATCAGATGCAAATTAAAATTTTCAATCATAATCGCTTAACTGAGCGACCATTTTTTCAAGAATTAATCAATTTTTTGATTAATCATGATGATGTGACCTTACGGAAAATAAAAGCGGCATTTGGAAATGAACAAAATTTAGAACGTCAGATTGAAGACTTTGTTCAAGCAGGGTTTATCTCACGTCTTGATAAACGCTATACCATTCAATTCCAAGTGTTTACTGATGGTGACTTTGACTTGACGTTACCTGCAACAGAACCGCAACATCTAAATTTTGAGCAGCCCTTTTTTGTGGCAGAGGATTCGGAACTCGTCTCAAAACTTCAAGGCTCACAAATTCAGCAGACCCTAACGAATCAGACAAATGCCATTGAACTACATTTTTCGTCTGATTTTGCTAGAACGGCTAATAATTTAGCCAATTATTTTTATCATGTGGCAAAACGTGTAGCCCTGACGCCCTTTGAGCAAAAAATATTTAAGCTTATAGGTGATGTTGATTCGGATTACGCTCTTAAATATATGACAACATTTTTACTCAAATTTGCCAAAAAAGATGTCGTGAAGCAGAAACGACCAGATATTTTTGTTCAGACACTTGAAGCATATGGTTATATTGTGAAACATGAGGAGGAGAGCTACCGTTTTAATTTGACATTTGATGAAAGTGAGTTCGAAACAGTCGTTTTTAGGGATGCACATGATTTTATTGCCGCTCAAATTCGGCAATGTGAGGCAGTGCCAAGTTTTGTTAAGTTAGGAGTAGGAACATGAAACAAAAAAATCAAATTTTATATCAAAAAGTTTTTGATGCTTTAAAATCAGATATTATTAATGGCAAGTATGAAGTGGGGAGTTTCTTTCCAACAGAAAATGAGTTAGAAGTACGCTTTGCAGTGAGTAAAATCACAGTTCGTAAGGCACTAGATTTATTAGTTGAAGGTGGTTACTTACATCGTCAAAGCGGTATGGGAACTAAAGTTATCAGTAATCAACCGATAAATGTTTTTAATAAAGCAAAAACATTTACAAAAATTTTAAAGGACCATGGCGTAGATGTCCAAACTGCCGTTGTTTACATTGGTAAGTCTAAAGATATTACGATAAATGAAAAATTTGATGTTGATAATATCTATGAAATTCATCGTGTGTATCAGTTAGATGGTATTGCGAGTATCTTTGTTAAGCATTATTTCCCTTTGACAAAATCGGAGTTCTTACCTGAAAAAGGAACTAATCAATTCTCGTTTTATTCGTTTTTAGTTAAGCAAGGGTTTGAAATTTTCAATATGGAAGATGCTTTTTGTGCTGGAAAAACACCAAAACAACTGAGTAAAATATTACCAAAAGTTTCAGATGTTATCTTGAATAGGACTCGTTCAGCTTATACTGAAATGGGCCAACTTGTAGAGTATACAATGTCATATTATGATTCTGGGACGACACCTTATTTAATAGATTATCAAGTTTGAGAAAACTTGATTTTCTTTTTTTTATTGACAAAATAATATTATAATGTTATGCTTTAAATTAAGGAAGCGCTTCCAGTGTGTTTTATACCTCTAATCGATAGTCGATACTTTGGGAACAAGTCTTGCCTAATATTATAACGAATACGTTCGTTTGAGACTTATGCCAAAATTTATAGACAAAGTAGTCGACTCAATATCTTACTTATAAGGAGTCTGTATGAACGGATTGATTACATTTTTAGAGCAAAAGGTTTCACCTATTGCTGCTAAAATCGGTGGACAGAGGCATATGCTTGCTGTCAGAAAAGGGATTATCTCGACTTTGCCATTGACCTTGGTCGGCTCATTCTTCGTTATTTTCCTAAATTTTCCAATTCCAGCGGTGGCTGAAAAATTAACCCCCTTCTTGCCCATTTTGGATATCCCCTATCGTTTTACGGTTGGTATTCTGGCACTTTATGCAACATTTGGGATTGCAAGTTCACTGGCTCAGAGTTATAAGCTAGACCAGTTAACGGCTGGGATTATTGCAGTGATGTCATTTATTGTTACAAGTATCGCTCCTGCTCGTTTGTGGGCGGAAGTATCAACAACTAATCTCACTAACAATAAACTTGAAATTGTTGCAGCTGGTCGTTATCTTAACATTGCAAATCTTGGAGCACAATCTCTATTTGGCGCGATTGTCACTGCTCTTATTTCTGTTGAAATTTATCGCTTTATGAAAGTTAAAAATATTACGATTAAAATGCCAGAGGGTGTGCCACCAGAAGTTGCCAATTCATTTATCGCATTATTCCCAGCGGGTGCTTGTTTAATTCTTTTTTGGGTGATTCGTCATATGCTTGGCTTTGATATCAATGCAACGCTTTCGAATCTACTGATGCCATTACAAGGTTTCCTTGCGGGGAATAGCCTACTTGGAGGACTTGTAACAGTATTCTTAATCTGTTTCTTCTGGATTTTAGGGATTCATGGTCCTGCAATTATGGGACCTGTCATACGGCCTTTCTGGGAAAGTTCGATTGCTGATAATATGGAGGCTTTTTCAAATCATGTGGCAGCGACTGAAATGCCTAACATCTTTACGGAAATGTTTTTACAATGGTTTGTTTGGATAGGTGGCGCGGGTGCAACTTTAGCGCTTGTCTGCTTATTCTTGACATCTAAATCTGCTTATCTGAAAGAATTAGGAAAAATTGGTTTCTTGCCAGGTCTATTTAATATTAATGAACCGATTATTTTTGGAGCACCGATTGTCATGAATCCAACGCTAACGATTCCTTTTATTCTGTCGCCAATGGTCATGACAGTTATTGCCTATCTTGCGACCATCACACATCTTGTACCAATGACAGTTTCTCGGACTGTCTTTACAGTGCCTTCGCCAATTGGTGCGATGATGGTAACAAACTGGCATATTATGGCTGGTGTTCTTGTCGTGATTAACTTCTTAGTGAGTTTAGTGATCTACTATCCGTTTTTCAAAGTATTTGAAAAAGAACAGATTGCCTCTGAACTTGCGGAAGGTTAAAAAATAACTTTGGCGAAAGCCAAAGTTACATAGTTATTCAATTTGTTCACTTTTAAATGTCATTGATTGGCCTAAAAATAGGATGTGAGTTAGTGAGCAAAAGAACATAATGAACAAAATTTAAAGGAGTTACCATGACATATGATGTAGCGATTATTTCAGTCATAACTTTTATCATCAGTATGATTTGTTTGGAGAAAAATCATGTCCCGATGTTTGTTAAGACACTATCTATGCTAAAAATAGTCCCGCTCTGTTTACTTGTGATTTTGCTTAGCATGGGGTTAACTGTTTTGACCCACTTGCTTTACTTCGTAATTGTCGTGTCAATTATGAGTGCCTGTCTTATTTTCTGGCGCTATCATAAACATACCGAGACATGGGGACAAATGGAGGAGAAAAAATAATGTTTAGAAGACTAGGTTTATCAGTTTATCCAGATAGTAGTGTATTTGAAGAAGATTTAGCTTATATCACGTTTGCCAAATCACAAGGTTTTGAACGTATTTTTATGTCTATGCTTGAAGTGACTCAAGGTAAGCGAGTAGTTGCTGAAAAATTTTCTAAGCTTATTTCAGTAGCTAAAAAATTAGGTTACGAAGTGATTTTAGATATTGCACCTAATATTTTTGATGAGTTACAAATCTCATATGATGATTTGAGTTTCTTTGCTGAATTGGGTGCAGACGGATTGCGCTTGGACGCTGGTTTTGACGGTAACAAGGAGGCGACCTTATCATTTAATCCATATGGCTTGATTATCGAGTTAAATATGTCAAATGATGTTGCTTATTTGGATAATATTTTGACTTATCAAGCAAATGAACCTTATATTTATGGTTGTCATAATTTTTATCCGCAAGAGGGAAGTGCCTTACCGTTTGATTTCTTTGTATCATGCTCAAAGCGTTTTAAAAAGCATGGCATCAGAACAGCGGCGTTTGTATCTAGTCAAGTTGCGACAGGCGGTCCTTGGGATATCAATGACGGTTTACCAACACTAGAATTGCACCGTCACTTACCAGTTGAGGTGCAAGCTAAACATTTATTTGCGACAGGTCTGATTGATGATGTCATTATTGGAAATGCCTATGCGAGTGAAGCAGAGCTTGAGGCGTTGGGCAATATCAATCGTTATCAAATTGAGTTAACAGTTGATTTTTTATCGACTGCAAACCCTATTGAACGTGAGATTGTACTTGATAATCAGCATTTTAGACGAGGTGATATCACATCGCAAATGGTTCGCTCAACACAAGTTCGAAAAGATTATAAGCTAGAAAATCCATTACACGATAATCAACAGATTTTCCAATTTGGTGATGTTGTTGTGGGAAATGATGATTTTGGTAAATATAAAAACGAATTACAAATTGTTCTAGAACCTCATACAGATTCACGAAAAAATAAAGTAGCTCAGATTCAAGAAAATGAGCTGATGTTACTGGATTATATTCAACCTTGGACAAAATTTCGTTTTAAACAATAAGATGGAAAGGAGGATATAGGATGTATGATTTAATTATAAAAAATGCTAGAACGTTAGACCATCAAGCAATTGATGTGGCGATTAAGGATGGTAAAATTTCAGAGATTTGCGCTGCGATTACAGCGGAGAGTCAGGAAGTATTTGATGCCAAAGGGCAGTTTATATCTGCTGGTTGGATTGATGCACATGTGCATTGCTATGAAAAAATGTCACTTTATTATGACTATCCAGATGAGGTTGGCGTTAAAAATGGTGTCACAACCATTGTTGATGCAGGATCAACTGGTGAAAATAATATAGATGAATTTTACAAAATTGCTAAAAAATCGAAAACAAATGTCTATGCGCTTTTAAATATTTCAAAAGACGGTATTGTTTTTCAGGATGAGTTAGCTGATTTGACAAAAGTAAATGAGGCTAAGAATTTAGAACGTATCCAAGAGTTAAGCGAGTTTATTATTGGCATTAAAGCGCGAATGAGTAAAAGTGTCATTGGGGAAAATGGTGTCAGACCTTTGATTATGGCAAAGTCACTTCAAAAAAAAGCGAACTTACCACTCATGGTACATATTGGGACAGCGCCAGTTGATTTAGAGGAATTAATGAGTTATTTGGATGCTGGCGATATTGTCACACACTGTTTTAATGGTAAAGACAATGGTATTTTAGATAGAGCTGGTCGGATTAAGGATTTTGCTAAAAAGGCTTATGAGGCAGGCGTTCATTTTGATATTGGACATGGGACAGAAAGTTTTAATTTCCGAGTAGCCATGCAAGCAAAATCTGAAAATATTTTAGCAAACTCTATTTCAACGGATATTTATTCGAGAAATCGCCTAGATGGACCAGTCTATAATCTAGCTACAACAATGGAAAAATTGATGTATGTTGGTTATTCACTTGAACAAGTCATTCATCGTGTCACACAGACACCAGCAAAAGCTTTGAGACTTGGCAATAAAGGTGAGTTGACTGTCGGTTACGACGCAGACATTACTTTATTTAAAGTGACAGATGATAGATCTAAACAGTTAATTGATTCAAATCAGGAAACGGTTAAAACTTCTGTCCAAATTCAGCCGACAGCTGCGATTATTGCTGGAAAAGTCTATGAGATAGATTGAGGAGAAAAAATGACAATTCATCAAAAATTTAACTTAAAGCAAGTCATCAATGCCTCTGGTAAAATGACAATTTTAGGTGTTTCAAAAGTTAGTGACAAAGTTGCACAGGCGCAAAAAGAGGCAGGTCAAACCTTTTTTGAAATGGTTGATTTGACGGTTAAGACAGGTCAGTATATTGTCAAGTTATTAGACGTAGAAAATGCAACAGTTGTTTCAAGCGCAAGTAGCGGTATCGCCTTGTCAACAGCTGCAGTGATTGGGCAAGGAGATATTTATCACGCCTATCATCATTTGACGAATCGGATAACTAAACGAGAAATCATCATACCCAAAGGCCATAATGTCAATTATGGTACAGGTGTTGAAGTCATGGTCACATTAGGTGGCGGACAATTAGTAGAGGCTGGCTGGGCAAATGAATGCACGCCAGAGCAAGTTGAAATTGAGATAACCGACAAGACAGCAGCCTTACTCTATATTAAAAGTCATCATACCGTTCAAAAAAGTATGCTGACGATTCCGCAGCTGTCTGAAATCGCTAAAAAACACAATTTACCTTTGATTGTTGATGCGGCGGCTGAAGAAGACTTGAAAAAATATTATGCAGCCGGTGCTGACCTCATCATTTATTCAGGTGCTAAAGCAATTGAGGCACCGTCAAGTGCTATGGTAATTGGTCGAGACCCGTATATTCCTTGGATTCAACTTCAAAATAAAGGCATTGGACGTGCCATGAAAATAGGCAAGGATAATATCATTGGTTTTGTCACTGCTTTAGAAGATTATTTAGACAAGGGTAGTGAAACTGGAGATAGTATGAAAGCACGTCTCGCGCCATTTATTACGGCACTTAATGCCATCTCAGGCTTATCAGCAAAAGAAGTTCAAGATTCAGCAGGACGAGACATTTACAGAGCGAATGTTAAAGTAACCTCAGATAAAATCACAGCTTTACAAGTTATTGCAGCCTTAAAAGAAGGTGATTTGGCAGTCTACACACGTGAATATCAAGCCAATAATGGCATCATTGAATTTGATATTCGTGCAGTTAATCGGACAGAAATGTCCGCAATTGTCAATAAATTACAGACAGTGATGGAGTCTCAATCATGAAAAATATTTTAGCTTTTGGTGAGGTGATGTTGCGGCTATGTCCACAACACTATAAAATGCTTGACCAAACAGATACACTTGATATGAGTTATAGTGGTACAGGGTTGAATATCTTATCTGGTTTGGCAAGAAATGGGGTACAGACGAGTTTGCTTACGGTATTACCAGAAAATCCAGTTGGTCATGCTGCTGCGGCAAGTATTAGGAAATTAGGTGTTCAAGATAATCACTTAATTTTTAAAGGTAGTCATATTGGCACTTATCTTTTAGAGATGGGATATGGCAATCGTCCGAGTCAAGTGACTTATCTTAATCGAAGTGAAAGTGCTTTTTGTACGACTGAAATTTCAGATAGTCAGATGAAAGCAGCCCTAGCCAATGTAGATTTAGTGCATATTTGTGGTATCGCTTTATCTACTTCAAAAATCGGTAGAGAAAATGCTTTACGTCTTGCTAAGATGACGACTACTATGTCGATACCGCTTTGTTTTGATTTTAATTATCGGATGAGTTTGGTAAAACCAGAAGAACGCTCGAGCTTAATTGCAGACTATAAGCAGATTCTTAACGAGGCTAGCATTGTTATTGGTGGTAAGAAAGATTTAACTTTGCTTTTAGAGATGCCTTTTGATGAAGAGCATGAATCGCTCGCAGATTTATATCAACGCTTTGTGCATGATTATGATTTGACTTATTTTTGTGGCACTGAAAAATCTGCTCAAGGTCATTTTAAACTTGTGCGTGGCTTTCTTGCAGATAAGAAAAACATTGTTTTTTCAGATGATAAAGTTGTGACGACTTATGATCGAATCGGGACAGGAGATGCATTTGCAGCGGGTATTATTCAAGGCTTGATTGATCAGTGCTCATTACAAGAGATGGTTGACTTTGCAATAACAAGTACTCAATTAGCACATACGACATATGGCGATAGCCCAATATTAACCAAAAGTTTTATACAAGAAAAAATGAAATATGACGACCTGGATGTCATGAGATAAATCATTAAAATAGATAATGGAGAAAAATAAAATGAAAAAAACACCTAACTACCTTGAAGACCGTCTTTGTCTAAATGTTCTAGCCAACTCAGTTGAGAATGCCAAAGCTTGTTATGCGGCAGCACAAGGTCATGTTGTCCTTGGCGTCCTGTCAAAAAATTATGATACAGATGAAGCAGCTATTGCAGATATGCAACGTTATATTGAGGCGACTGACAATGCTTTATCAGTAGGTCTTGGTGCAGGCGATCCAAACCAGTCAGCAATGGTTGCACGTCTCTCAAAAGTATTACAACCACAACATGTTAACCAAGTCTTTACTGGTGTCGGCGCAAGCCGTGCGCTTTTGGGGCAAGATGATACGATCATTAACGGACTTGTTTCACCAACTGGAACTGTCGGCATGGTTAATTTAGCGACAGGTCCTTTATCATCTCAAGCACCAGCAGCGATTGTTCCGATTGAAACAGCGATTGCATTATTAAAAGATATGGGCGGTAGCTCAATCAAGTTCTTCAATATGAAAGGTCTTGACCATATCGAAGAATACAAAGCAGTTGCTAAAGCTTGTGCGGAGTACGATTTTTATTTGGAACCAACTGGTGGGATTGATTTGGAAAACTTCCAAGAAATCGTTCAAATTGCAGTAGATGCAGGTGTTAAGAAGATTATTCCTCACGTTTATTCCTCAATCATTGACAAAACAACAGGTGATACAAAAGTTGAAGATGTTAAAGCATTACATGCGATGATGGCAGAAACATTGAAATAATACTGAGCTAAAGCTAGGGTTGAGTTTATATCTACTTGAGAATGAAAAAATCCCTTTAACTTTCGAAAGTTAAAGGGATTTTTTATGATATAAAGTCGTTAAACTTATATATTTGGAATGCGGAAAATGTTAGTGTTGCACGAGTTAATCGTGCAATTTAACTGTATTTTCAAACAAGTCAATCCATTGTATACTAATAAAGTAAGGAGAAAATTAAATGCAATTAACGAAAAGGGAGATTGACACGACGATAGAATTACTATCATCTCGAGCATCTAAAACAGCGGTAGAATTAGCTGCTTTAAATAAAATCAGTCCCAGGACGTTAAAAAGTGATATTGCAAATATTAGAAGATGGTTAAAAAGCGAACAGGTGTTGCTTGTCTCTAAGCCTGGTCTTGGTTATTTTGTAGAGGGGGATGATGTTACCTGTAAAAAATTGCTCAGCCAACTATTAGGTACTGAACGTCTGTGTGCGCCAATTGATGCTGAAATGCGCAAAAAACAAATGATGATTCAGCTGCTATTGTTTGAAAAGCCGATTAGCTCAACCTCGTTTTCAGATGAATATGGTGTCGTTAAAAATACAATTATTTTTGACTTACAGCAAATCAAAGCGCTATTCACTGCCAATGAGATTCAACTCGTTGCCAATCATTTAGGGTTTCGCGTTAAAGGTGAAGAACGTAAACGGCGATTGTTGTTAGAAAAATTAATTCAAGAAAATTTTACTGATTATGATTTATTTATGATGATGTCAAAATTAAATCATTTGGAAAAAGAAGAAGTTATCAATTATTTTGAATCTATTCTACCACAAGCCTTTTCGGTTTATTATGAATCCATTTTGAAATTAATCGCGACGCGTCTTTCTGAGCAAATGAGCCATAACACCCCTTATTTTGAACTCTTCACCCTAGCGCTTAGGTTGACGATTTCACTAGTTCGACTCATCGAGGATTGTTCAATTGGCAACGGTAAAGTGTTAGACGTGACCAACCGCTCTGGCTTAACTGTTTCTCTGTTTTGCGAAATTGGGAAAATCTATCATCAGCCTTTACTTCAAGCGGAGTACGATTATGTTTACAGCGATTTAAGCTTTTCTAATACGTCTATCAATGTTTTAGACTTGACGAGTCGAATGATAGCATTTGTGACGGAAGCAACACAAATCCCGTTTAATGAAGATAGTATTCTATTTCAAAATTTGGCAGCACATTTGACTTTAAGTCTGGAACGAACACACCATTACATTAATGGTTACAATCCATTTTTAAAGGAAATTAAAGAAAATGAACGCTTGTTATTTACGAGAGTCAGACAATTTGTCGGTCGAGAATTAAATCTTGATATTGCAAGAGATGATTCGTTTATCTCTTACATTACACTTCATTTTATGACCTCAAAAGAACGAGTAGGTAATGGGGAGAGAAAAATTCGTGTCGTATATGTCTGTGCTACAGGATTAGGTGTCACATCATTTTTACAACAAAAGATAAACGGTATGATTTCAGAAATAGAGATTGTTGGCTTTGCGAGTGTGTTAAATTATCCTCGGATTGTCACACAGACTGAGCCAGACTTAATTATCAGCGCTTTTCCGGTTGACAGTCAAGATATTCCGGTTTTACAGGTCAAACCATTAACTTCTGAAAAAGATATACAGCTGATTCAAAAAACGGTGACAAGTTTGTTAGCGCAAGGAAAAGGTCATTTTCCAATCATAAAATCTACGAGTGTACCTCAAGCTGTTTCAGCCCAAGACATTAATCAGGAAACAATTGTCAAAGGGTTTATGGTCTATGAAGCTTTAAAACAATCATTTCAAGATAGACTACGCTCAGAGTTTAGTGAGGGATTTTTATTGCATATTTTACTAACTGTTCATCGGATTATGTTTGATGCGCAATATGAAGAAACAGCAACGGTTGCTGTTTCAAATCAAGTGTTAGATGATATTGAAGTGATTTTCAGTCAACATGATTTGCCAATCAATGACTATGAAATACGTGCGATCACTGAATATTTTATCAAATCATGACCTTGTATTCTGAGCCTTTTGGTCTATTGATGAAAGTAAAAAAAGTCTATGAGTGTTTTATAAATACCATTGAAAGGAGGAGTGGATATGAACGACATATTAGTCGCATTATACCGTGAATTAGAGATTTCGCAAGAAGTTCAAGAGGTCATTCAAAAAATAAATATTGTGCTTAAAGGCATGGGCATTGCGCCTAGCGAGTTGCAATGGCGGATTTTGCTCAATCATGTTAACGAGATGGTCGAGCGGTCTAAAACTGGGGGAACAATACCAGAAGTAGACACGCAATTATTTTCGGAGGTTTCTCCGACATCGCTGCAATTAGCAGAGAAAATTGTTTCAGGAATTGGTCATCTATCACCAGATGAAAAATATTTATTATCGATTCATTTTGAATCAGCAAAATTAAATTAAAAAAAGGAGATATAAAATGGTAAAAGTAGTGATTGCAGACAGATTAGGTAAAGGTCAAAATGTTGCAAAAGGTGTTGAGGCAGCAGGTGGTGTGGCCGTTGTAGTGCCGGGAATGGGAGCAGATATGCGTCTAGGCGATGTCATGAAATCAGAGGATGCAGATTTCGGTATTTCATTTTGTGGGAGTGGTGGCGCAGGGTCAATTACTGCTAAAACAAAATATGGCTACCCAGAAAGACATAGTATGCGCTCAGTTGGTGAGGGTGTGACAGCGATTAATGATGGTATTAAAGCACTAGGCTTTGGATTTATGGATACAGAAGAGCTGGGTCAAGCATTGGCAGATGCCTATATTAAGAAATTCGGAGCGTAGACATTTGGCAACAATGACAAGGATAAGAGAGGAAAGTGTTACTGTATCCGGAAAAGGGGCGACGAAACAAAGTGCTTTTTCAGATGCTATTTCACAAGTTCAAAGAAAAATAATGGCTGGGAGTGACGATGTCTTTTTACAGATTACTCCGACGGGCATTGATGTCCTTTCAGCAACAGCAGAATCTTACATAGAAAAATTTTGTTTGTTCTTTTTACCAAGAAAGAAAACAAAGTATACTGTAACGTTGTTGGTTCATGTATCAATGACTGTTATTGCAATGTCAGATGTCAGGTTTGTTGAAAATCAAAAAGTCACGACGAAACATCAAAAAGATATCAAAAAAGCTGACTATAAAAGAACGTGATACTAAACCTTAGTATAATGTTCGAATATAAGGAGGAAAGACGTTGGAGATTATAATTGTAATATTTAAATCCGTTATTATCGGTGGATTAATGGGGTTTGCGGCAGCATTGGGTGCAGCAAGAATGTTTCATTCACCTACGGTTCAAGCCCTAGGTGCTTTTAGAACATTGGGTGAAATGAATGCTTGTGAAGGTGATGCTGCCTCTCACTTTTCATTCGGTTTAGGGTTCTTCTTTAATGCCTGGGCATCAGCAGTTGGTGCGGGGGCTTATACGCAGGATGTGACTCACCGTATTTTGCCCAACTGGGCAGCGGCAGCTTTGCTTTCAAGAAATAAAAATATTTCAGAAACAGTGCATAATCCTAAAAGGATGGCGATTGTTGGTGCCGTTATTGGTGCGGTGATTGTGACTTTCCTAAATGCGACATCATCAGCCATTCCATCAAGTCTACAAGTCACAGCGGTGGATGTTTTGGTGCCAGCCGCAACTTTGCTGATTAGTACTGTGATGCCGATTGTCTTTTGGTTGGCTGCTCTAGATGCAGGAAAAAGAACAGGTTTCTGGGGAACTTTATTTGGTGGACTTGCACAGTTAATCATGGGTAATGCTGTACCAGGTGTTGTATTAGGGATTCTTGTTGGTAAAGGTATTGACGAGTTAGGATGGAGTAAATTAACTAAAATTTTATTCGTTACAGTCATTGTCCTCTTTGTTTTGAGTGCTTTCTTCCGTGGTTTCGATTTAAATCTGATTGAGCAGTTTAAACTTGGTGTTCCTAACTGGTTACAAAATTTTCACAATCTATTTACAGTGAAACAATAGACAATTAGAAGTTATCCGTAATATAAAAATGGAGGTAAAAAATGGAATCAAAAGAACAGTGGGAAATTGAACAGCGTGAAATAGAAGCCCAAAAAACAACGAGTTTTTGGTATGCAGATTGGGCTTTTCCGATTATAGTAGCCCTGATGGGAGCAGCAGCTTTTGCAGGGACACATATGTATGTGACTTATGGTGTTGGTGCTTTTAATGAAGTATCAGTCGTTGCCATGTTAAAAGCTGGTATGGACGGTGAGGGTTATGGCGCGGCAGCTGCTTTTGGCGCAAGTTTCTTGTTTGCACGTATATTGGAAGGCTCTCTAGTCGGCATATTAGACTTAGGTGGTTCGCTATTGACAGGTGTTGGGATTGGGATTCCAGCGCTATTGATGAGTATGGGGATTGATGCACCGATTAAGAATTTTCCGTTAGCTTTACTAACTGGAGGAGGAATTGGTCTACTTATTGGTGCAATCATCATTGCGATTAGGAAATTTACCGTAAACTCAGCCAACTGTACATTTGGTGCAGATATTATGATGGGGGCTGGAAATTCAGCAGGTAGATTTTTAGGACCACTCATCATTTTATCAGCAACAATTGCCTCTATTCCAGTCGGGATTGGTGCAATAATCGGTGCGTTAATTTTTTATAAATGGGAGAAACCAATCGCTGGTGGTGCTATCTTAGGGGCCATGGTATTAGGAGCGTTCTTTCCAGTTATTCATGAAAATGCTACGCGTGCGATTGAATTATTACTGGTTGCTTGAGTGAAAATATAAAGATAGGTAAAAATGCTATCTTTATTTTTTTTTGTTAAAATTCTTGTCAAATAGTTGATTTTTGGGTAAAATAGAAAGGTGGGGTTTGAAAGCGCTAATAAAAAATGATTTTATGTTTCTCGTTGCTTTTCAAGAAAAGGACCGTCTCTAAAACTTCTTTCACAAAATCAAATTTAATCACGCTGGAATAGCTCAGTCGCTAGAGTTCAAAGCACTGCTTTGAATCTGCGGATAAAGAAATTCTCAGAATTTCCACCGCTTGTTGCTCTTTCAAGAAAAGCAACGTCTCTAAAATTTCATATATAAAATCAAATTTAATCACGCTGGAATAGCTCAGTCGGTAGAGCAACGCACTCGTAACGCGTAGGTCGCAGGTTCAATTCCTGTTTCCAGCACTAGTGTAAGGTGATATTTTTAATTAAAAAATTACAAACACGCCGGAATCGCTCAGTCGGTAGAGTTCGGGGCACTGCGTTGAATCTTTGGATAAGGGAATTCGAAGCATTCCTACCTCACGCTGCTCTTTCTACAAAAAACAGATAGGACAATAATTCTAACTAATTTAAATTACAAACACGCCGGAATCGCTCAGTCGGTAGAGTTCGGGGCACTGCGCCGAATCTTTGGATAAGGGAATTCGAAGCATTCCCACCTCACGCTGCTCTTTCTACAAAAAACAGATAGGACAATAATTCTAACTATTTTAAATTACAAATACGCCGGAATAGCTCAGTCGGTAGAGCAGCACCATGGTAAGGTGAAGGTCGTCGGTTCGATTCCGATTTCTGGCATAAAGGTCTTGGAGACTAGTATAAAGCTGTTTATAGGCTTTTTTTATTTTTGATATTCTTGCATAACCACGCTGCGTTTTGGGTGTGCTTTATAAAAATCATTTGATGGGACTTAAGTTATCCGATGTTTTCTTCGCATACAGAGAAAAATTAATCTATTTCACTTTTTTTGTTTTAGAAAATATGATAAAATAGATATTATAAGATTATTAAGTTCATTGATAATTTTTTTGTAATCGGTTACCTGACTGTGACCGATATGATACATCATATATGATTTGATAATAACAGCTTATTTATGCTCGTAATTGGTCGAGCGTCTCTACTTGGCACCGCAATGCCAAACAATAAGCAAGGGGTCAGGCTCTTTGCGAACTTTCTTACGCAAGGCCTTTTTTAATTGATAGAAAGTTGAACATGGAAGCATTAATTTCAAGAATTAAACACGACGGTACAGTTTTAGGGGATGATATCCTTAAAGTCGATAGTTTTTTAACACACCAAGTTGACCCTAAATTGATGCGTCAAATTGGACAAGCCTTTGCGCAAAAATTTTCGGATAGTGGGATTACAAAAGTTGTGACAATTGAAGCCAGTGGGAATGTGCCTGCAGCTTATGTTGCCGAAGAACTTAATATCCCGATGATTTTCGCTAAAAAAGCGAAAAACGTGACGATGAATGACGAATTGCTAACTGCTGAAGTCTACTCATTTACTAAAAAAATCACGTCTACCGTTCAGATTTCACGTAAATTCTTGTCAGAAAATGATAAAGTTTTGATTATTGATGATTTCTTGGCAAATGGGCAAGCGGCACTTGGCTTGATGACTATTTTAAAAGAAGCCGGTGCGCAAATCGCTGGTGTCGGCATTGTGATTGAAAAATCATTTCAGACGGGACGAGCTTTGGTCGAAGAAACAGGCATCCCTGTTGTTAGCCTAGCTAGAATCGCAGGATTTGAACAAGGACAAGTCGTCTTTTCGGAGGCGGATTTATAAGATGCAAATTAAAGAAATCAAACATTCCAAATCAGCAGTCCTTGGTCTACAACACTTGCTAGCCATGTATTCTGGCTCTATCTTAGTGCCAATCATGATTGCAGGTGCACTCGGCTACTCAACGAAAGAGCTAACTTATCTGATCTCGACAGATATTTTCATGTGTGGCATTGCGACATTCCTACAATTACAAGTTAATAAATACTTCGGTATTGGCTTGCCAGTTGTTCTAGGTGTTGCTTTTCAATCCGTTGCCCCCCTATCTATTATTGGGGCTAAACTCGGTTCTGGTGCCATCTTTGGCTCAATCATTGTTTCAGGCTTGATTGTCATTTTAATTTCAGGTTTTTTCTCGAAAATTCGCAAGTTCTTTCCACCGCTTGTAACAGGTAGCGTCATTACAACAATTGGTCTAACGCTTATTCCAGTCGCCATTGGCAACATGGGAAATAACTTCGCAAAACCAGAACTTTCGAGCGTGATTTTAGCGGCCGTGACGATTCTTGTCATTTTGCTCATTCATGCCGTTACAACAGGTTTTGTCCGCTCTATTGCCATCCTTATCGGCCTCATCATAGGTACTGTCGTGGCTGCCTTCATGGGTATCGTCGACTTCTCACCTATTGCGCAAGCACCGCTGATTCATATTCCGACACCATTTTTCTTCGGAAAACCGATTTTTGATTTTTCATCGATCTTGATGATGACAATTATTTCTTTGGTGTCAATGGTTGAGTCTACGGGCGTTTACCTGGCGCTTTCAGATATTACTGGGGACGAAATCTCTGAAACACGATTGAGAAATGGTTACCGAGCAGAAGGCTTGGCAGTCGCATTAGGTGGGATTTTCAACACCTTCCCTTATACAGGATTTTCGCAAAATGTCGGTTTGGTTCAGTTATCAGGAATCAAAACGCGCCGTCCGATTTTCTACACGGCAGGTTTCCTCGTGATTTTAGGTCTACTGCCTAAATTTGGTGCGTGTGCACAGATTATCCCAGCTCCCGTTTTGGGCGGTGCCATGCTCGTCATGTTTGGGATGGTAACGATTCAAGGGATTCGGATGTTGGGTCGTGTTAATTTTGAAAATGAACATAATTTGCTTATTGCTGCAATGGCAGTCGCAGCAGGTGTCGGTTTTAATGGGACAACGCTCTTTCAGGCTTTGCCAAATACAGTTGAAATGTTTTTAAATAACGGTATTGTCATGGCAACGCTCGTTGCGATTATCTTGAACTTGATTTTTAATCGTAAACAAGATAACTAACTATTATACTTTTTTAGTTAAACGAGTATATATCATTCAAGAAAGATATTCGTAATATGTGGATATTTTTTCTTTTTGGTCTCAAACGTGATAAAATGGCGATATATTAAGCAGTTCAAAGGAGTAAACATGACCAATTGGATTACAAAAATAAATGGCTCAGATGTGCAGCATGCAACTGATGTACATTTTATCTTAAATGGACAAGCTGCTGAGAGCGCTGAGGCTGTTGGCTTTAGTGTAATAAACTACGCGCCTTATCAGTTGCGGGATGCTGCGGATGAGGATGTCGAGACCCGGGTTACGACGCTTTTATCTGGTGTGCAACCTGATGATTTATTAATTGTTCAGTGGCCAATGTGGCAGGCTGATGCTAGATTTGAAAAAATCTTTATCGAGAAAATTCGGTTGATCCCAAGGGTCAAAATTGCTGCTTTACTTTGGGAAGTTATGCCTTGGCTGATGACTGATGATTTGTCCGATGGGACGCATCCTGAGATGACAAAATTACGTGATTTTGATTTATTGCTTGTGGGGAATCCCAAACTTGCTGTACAGCTACGAGATAGTGGCAACATAGCTTTACCAATGCTTGCAATAGGACTGATAGATTTTAAATGCCAGGGGTTGCTCAAAGCTAAAACAGACTTTAAAGACCTGGTATTTATAGACTCTAATGGCACCGAAGAAGAGATGTCTTATCATGGGCAGACACCATTTATTGCAATGGCAGATGGTGGCTTTGGTGTCGTGCCGGCTGCTAGGTCACAATATGAGGCTCATACGAATTCACTTGAGCTTTCTAAGTATTTGTCAATGGGACTGCCTGTTGTCATTAGGTCGAACATGGCGCAAGCGGAACTTGTACGCCTTCATAATTTGGGTATTGTCCTAGATGATTTAAACGCTATTGATGCGGTGTTGGCTGATATGACGATAATGGACTATCAGGAAAAATTGACGGCTGTTGGGGCGTGGTCTGAGGCTGTCCGGTCTGGTTATTTTGTCAAGCGTGCTTGTTTGGAAAGCATTCGTATTTTAAAGCTTAGAGAGGTAGATTATCTAGCAGAAATTTGACAGATTTGCTGAAATTTAGTATGATTTGATTATGTATTGAAAAGAGTAGCAAGCTGATAAGTTGACAGGGAAAATGGTCATGACTGAAAACCATTTAGCGGCAGGTTTGTGAAGTTCACTTCAATGGGATGTTGAGGCGAGTTATCTGTAGGCAACTGCGTTGCCTACATTCATGGCTTGAAAGTAGTGCTTTCAACTATCTTGGCGCTTTAGCGCTTAGATAAGTAGCTATGTACTATGTGCCTTGGCGGTTTTACCGCTTAGGTGTGAGACACCTAACTCTGTAGAAAATTAGAGATTTGCCGTAAGCGAGCGTAGCTCCGTTCGGAAAAATCATCCATTTTCCTAGGAGCTAGGAGTCGAAATTCACTTCAATTTATAATTAAATAATGACAATTAAGCTAGAGATAATCTAGGAATTAGGATGGTACCGCGGTTTTCGCTCCTTGACATTGGAGTGATGATGGCGGTATTTTTTCTTGTCATTACTTAATTACCAAAAGTAAATGCCAACTATAGAAAGAAGATAAAAAAATTGACTTTACAAGAAAAAATCGCTGATTTGCGTACGCGTGCACTTGAAACATTACCCAAAATCGCTGATGAAAAAACTTTGAATGACTTCCGCATTTCAGTTCTCGGGAAAAAAGGTGAGTTGACGGATATTCTCAAAGGAATGAAGGACTTATCAAATGAAGAACGCCCTAAATTAGGTGCCTTGGCTAATGAATTCAGAGATGAAATTACCGGTCTTTTAGAAAGTAAAAAGTCTGAGATTGAAGCCGCTATCATTGCCAAAAAGCTTGAAAATGAAACGCTTGATGTGACGTTGCCGGGTAAAAAAGTAGCCAAAGGTAATCGTCATATTTTGACACAAACAACGGAAGAAATCGAAGATATTTTCCTTGGCATGGGTTACCAAATCGTTGATGGCTATGAAGTTGAGACGGATTACTATAACTTTGAGCGTATGAACTTGCCTAAAGACCATCCAGCGCGTGATATGCAAGATACTTTTTATATCACTTCTGACATCTTGTTACGGACGCACACAAGTCCAGTTCAAGCGCGGACAATGGATGCGCACGACTTTACCAAAGGGCCACTTAAAATGATTTCACCAGGACGTGTTTACCGTCGTGATACGGATGATGCGACTCACAGTCATCAATTCCACCAAATCGAGGGGCTTGTCGTTGACAAAAATATCGCCATGAGTGACCTTAAAGGGACATTGGATACGTTGGTTAAGAAAATGTTTGGTGCAGAACGTAAAATTCGTCTGCGTCCAAGCTATTTCCCGTTTACAGAACCGTCTGTTGAGGCAGATATCTCATGTTTCAAATGTGGCGGTAAAGGCTGTAACGTTTGCAAAATGACCGGTTGGATTGAAGTGCTTGGTGCAGGCATGGTACATCCGAATGTCCTTGAAATGGCTGGTATTGACAGCACCAAGTACTCAGGTTTTGCCTTTGGCTTAGGTCAAGAACGGATTGCCATGCTAAGATACGGGATTAACGATATTCGTGGTTTTTATCTAGGTGATACACGTATGAGTGAGCAGTTTAAATAACATGATACAGAAAGCTGTGCGACGTGGTCATAAGCTTTCGTAGAAAAATAGGATTTAAGGGTTCTGCGCTTACGCAGGTTCGTAAAATCTCTTTTTCCTAGGAAGTTAGCTTGAAGTTCAAATAAGGAGAAAGTCTAAAAAATGCAAGTATCATATAATTGGTTAAAAGAGCTCGTCAACATTGACGTAACATCTCATGACCTATCAGAAAAAATGTCAACTAGTGGGATAGAAGTTGAGGGTGTTGAAACTCGTGCTGAGGGCCTTTCTAAGCTGGTCGTTGGTGAAGTTTTGAGCACACAAGCAATTCCAGAGACACACTTGAATATCTGTCAAGTCAATGTTGGTGAAGCTGAACCGACACAAATCGTCTGCGGTGCGCCGAATATTAAAGCCGGTATCAAAGTTATCGTTGCCTTGCCGGGTGCACGAATTGCAGGCAATTACAAAATCAAAAAAGGTAAAATCCGTGGCGTTGAAAGTCTAGGTATGATTTGTAGCCTACAAGAAATTGGTTTTCCAGAAAGCATCGTGCCTAAAGCATATGCTGAAGGGATTTACTACCTACCAACTGATGCCGAAAATGGTGCAGAAATTTTTGATTACCTAGAAATGAATGATGAAGTGTTGGAACTTTCCATCACACCCAACCGTGCAGATGCACTTTCTATGCGTGGTGTGGCTCATGAAGTCGCAGCAATCTATGACAATAAACAAGTCAAATTTGACGAAAAGGTTGTCACAGAATCTGACACTAACACAGCAGAAAAAATTGCAGTTGAGGTCACAACAGACAAAGTCTTGACTTATAAAATGCGTATCATTGAAGGCATCACCGTTGCCCCAAGTCCTCAGTGGCTACAAAACCGCCTCATGAATGAAGGTATACGCCCAATCAACAATGTTGTGGATGTCACCAATTTCGTCCTACTCTACTTCGGACAACCTCTTCACGCCTTTGATTATGCGAAATTTGACGAGAAAAAAATCCTCGTCCGTCAAGCTGAAAATGGTGAAAAACTCACAACATTGGATGGCGTGGTGCGCGATTTAACAGCAGAAGACATTGTCATCACAGTTGGTGGTCAGCCAGTGGCACTTGCGGGTGTCATGGGAGGGGAAAACACCGAAATCACTGATAGTTCGACCAGTGTTGCCCTTGAATCAGCGATTTTTGACGGCACAAGTATCCGTAAAACCTCTCAAAAATTCAATTTGCGTTCTGAATCAAGTGCGCGTTTCGAAAAAGACATTAACCATGCTGACGTTGAGTTGGCGCTAGATTATGCAGCAGCTATGATTGTTGAACTTGCTGGTGGTACCATCACATCAGGCATAGTTTCAAGCAATGATTTCGTTGCGCAAGATGTGACGGTATCTATCACACTTGATAAAATCAACCGATCGCTTGGTTTGACCCTCAACTCGACAGATGTTGTAGCGATTTTTGATAAACTTGGCTTTACAACAAGTGTCGCTGGTGAAAAGTTTGATGTAACTGTACCACCACGTCGTTGGGATATTACAATCGAAGCTGACCTTGTCGAAGAAGTCGCTCGAATCTATGGGTACGACAATATCCCGAATACCTTGCCACAAGCTGGGAATACGATTGGTGAATTGACACCTATGCAAGCCTTCCGTCGTGATATTCGCACTAATCTTGAAGGTGCTGGTTTATCAGAAGTTATCTCTTATTCATTGACGACAGCTGAAAAAGCAGTGCAGTTCACGAAATTACCAAAAGACAACTTGACAGCGCTTGCCATGCCAATGAGTGAAGAACGTAGCACACTTCGCTTGAATCTTATCAGTGGCATGCTTGATATCGTGCGCTATAACTTGGCGCGTGGTAATGATACGCTTGCAGTCTACGAAATTGGTCAGGTCTTTGCTAAATTTGGTAACGAAACAGACAACCGTCCAACAGAATTACCACAAGTCGCGATTGCCATGACTGGTAAAAGTTATGATTTCTATGCTGCCAAAGGTGTGGTCGAAAACCTACTTGTTAAGTTTGACAATGTCCGCTTTGAAGCAGATAATACAATTGCTGAACTCCACCCAGGTCGCACAGCACGTGTCTTAGTTGATGATGTTGAAGTCGGTTTCATTGGTCAAGTTCATCCAACGATTGCCAAAGCCTACGACATTTCAGAAGCTTATGTGGCGAATCTTGATTTGACAGCTTTATTGGCACAACAACCAGCTCAAATCATTTTTACGGATATTCCAAAATTCCAAGCCTCTAAACGGGATGTTGCACTTTTGGTTGACCGGACAGTGACTAACCAAGAAATTCTTGATGTGATTACGTCAAGCAAGGTAAAAACTTTGATTAAAGCAGAACTTTTCGATGTCTATACTGGTGACAATGTTGCAGCAGATAAAAAATCATTGGCCTATACGTTGACCTTCCAGTCTGCTGAAAATCAATTGACAGATGATGAAATCACAGCAGCTGTAACTAAAATCACGAAGAAATTGGTTGAATTTGGTGCTGAGATTAGATAATCATTTCCTACGCTGAAAAGTTAAACAAAGGTTTGAGAGAATTCGTTAAAATATATCATAAACCGCAAGGTAACGTCGTTTTTAATTCGACATTACCTTGCGGTTTTTCGTTTTAATACCATATCACTGGATTAGTCAGTGGTTTACGTTTCTATCTGTGATATTTCTTGACAGGATGTCGTTTAAGATAAGAATATAAATTTTGAAATCTATGTTAAAGATAAAATTGTGAAATAATTTAAATAAATTTCTTGACAGTTACTAACGAATAAATTAAAATAAACTATACTATTTAATTTATAACGTCGTTATCTCGGAGTGAACTTAGATAGATTTTGATATTGGAGGAACATGGAAAAGAAAAAAATAATGACAATATTTGGGACACGACCAGAGGCAATAAAAATGGCACCCATTATAAAAGAAATTGAGAAGGATGTGCGATTTGAGTCTTGTGTGGTTGTGACTGCACAACATCGAGAAATGCTTGATCAGGTGTTAGAAACATTTGCCATCAAAACAGATTATGACATGAATATCATGACGCCAAATCAAACCTTAGCTGCAATTACAAGTCGTTCAATCGCTTTATTAGATGATGTCTTTGATCAAGTCAAACCAGATATGGTATTGGTTCATGGGGACACGACAACGACTTTTGCGGCAGCACTTACAGCTTTTTATCATCAGATACCTATTGGTCATGTTGAGGCTGGGTTAAGGACTTATGATAAATATTCACCCTTTCCTGAAGAAATGAACCGTCAAATGACAGATGCATTAGCGGACCTTTATTTTGCACCGACAAGTTTAAGCCGAGATAATTTACTAAAAGCAAATTATGATGCTTCACAAATATATGTGACGGGTAATTCTGCGATTGATGCGTTGGCTTACACAGTGACACCAGAATTTAGTCATGAGGCGTTAAAAAACTCAGAGGCGAAAAAAATTCTAATTACCATGCATCGTCGAGAGAATTTAGGACAGAATATGATGCAAGTTTTTCGGGCCATCAATCAAATTTTGGATAAGCATGCAGATATTGAAATTATTTTTCCAATGCACAAAAATCCAAAAATTCGTGCTCTAATCTCTACACATCTGAAGCCCTCTAGTCGTCTACATTTAATTGAGCCCTTGGATGTTTTTGAATTTCATAATCTCGCTAAAAGGTCTGACCTCATTTTGACGGATTCTGGTGGGATTCAAGAGGAGGCACCGTCATTAGGTGTACCTGTTTTAGTGTTGAGAGAGTCAACGGAGCGACCGGAAGGTGTTGCTGCGGGTACTTTGAAGGTCGTTGGTACATTTGAGGAGGACGTGGTAAGTGCAGTTGATGGGTTATTAAGTGATCCGGTCGCCTACGAAAAAATGGCAACAGCACAAAATCCATATGGTGATGGTAAAACGAGCGAGAGAATTGTCTCGATTATCGCACGGTATTTTGATTCCACAGTAGAGATTTTGCCTGAATTTAGTGACAAAACTACCCCCAATAGAAAAGGAAATCCAGATGAAAAAAAATTGGTTGACTAAATTGGACTATCGTATTTCGCTAGAGGTTTTGGTCGGTATGACGCTTGCGCTTTATTTGTTGCAGCAAATTGCTTTTTATGAATTATTGAGTGAGAAAGTATTCATTGTTTTGACTTTAGTGACATTTCTAGGTTTAGTATTGGGGCTTTTAAGTACGTCTTTAATTCTTTTGATTGCTAATTTGCTGCTTGTCTCTATAGGTGCATTTTTACTTTACTTTGATCCCGTTATCATGCTCACAAAAATTAAACTTTTATTGATTTTCGCGATCCCTATGTATAGTGTTATTGCCTTTTTTATCAAAAGAACGCTCTATATTAGAAGACTTCTTTCATTTAGGGAAGAAGACATTCATAGTTACTTAAAATTTAGAGATCCTTTGACAGGATATCGGACAATTGACTCTTTTTTTAGTAAGTATCAACAGTTTGTTGATAGTTTGTCACAATCTAGAGATGCGTCAACAAGACTAGTTGTCGTGAGTTTATTTTATGTTGATTTTTATGATCAATATTTTTATCGGAATCCCGAAGCAACCGATCAGATGGTACGGGATATGGCAGAAACTCTGCTTTTCACGAGAAATCCTGAAGAATTATTCTTTTACTTAAAAAAAGGGACTTTCATTATCCTATCAGCCATTTATGACAATGAGCTGGAAAGAGAAAAATTTGAGAAATTAAATGATTTAACTAAACTAAAGCTAAGTGAAATTGTCTTTAAGACAGAACAAGTTCAGAATATTACGATTCGTAAAAGTGACTGTTATATCAGCAGAAAAACAACCTATACAGCGGATCAGGTGTTGGAATACTTAAACCGTCGTTCTGAGACTGATTTAGCTGTTGAGTATATTTAGCATGGAGAAAAAATGACAGATATTTTAAACCTATTCATCTATGTCAGTTATATCATCACGATTCTTTTTGCAGTAGCTGTCGTGGTACTATTGGTATGTTCTATTATCATTAATACGTTAGTTTGGCAGAACTATAAAAAGAGGAGTGATTTATGAGTGAAGCAGTTATGATTTTTGCGTTAATATCCATCTGGTTTTCAATTCTTATCACACTTGTGGTACTTTTTGGTGCTGTTCATGCCTTAATTAAAAATTTTCGCTTGGAATCTCCTTCCAAATATGAGCCGCTTAGTAGATACCCCAAAGTGACAATTATTGTGCCGGCACATAATGAGGCAATCGTTATTCAGGATACAGTTTATGCCTTGTTACACTTGGAATATCCTAAAGAAGCTATGGAAATACGTGTCGTTGCTGATAATTGTTCTGATAATACTTATGCTATCGCTAAAGACATGATTAGTCGGCCTGAGTATCAGGGGGTTGATATTGAAATTATCAAGCGAACTGGCACAGGTGGTAAAGCAGGGGTACTTAATGATCTTTTAGAGGTCGCAACGGGTGAGTGGATTTGTGTCTATGATGCTGATGCCATGCCTCAGGAAAATGCCCTTTACTTTTTAATTAAAAAAGCGCTAGAAGATGAAGAACGATATGCTGCTGTTTTTGGGAGAAATAAGACGCGAAATTATCGTCAAAATTTCCTAACGCGTTGTATCAATTTAGAAATTATTACAACGCAAAGGATTCATCATATTGGCCTTTGGCACTTGTTTAAAATTGGGCGGATACCTGGTACAAATTTCATTATCAAAACAGATTTTGTCCGTTCAATTGGGGGCTGGGATAATGGAGCATTGACAGAAGACACAGCTATTTCTTTCAAAATTATGCAACAAAATAAACTGATTGCTTTGGCACAAAATTCTGAAGCCTTCCAACAAGAACCCGAAACGATTCAAGCTTATTTCTATCAGCGCAAGCGTTGGGCAAAAGGAAATTACGAAGTTATTTTAGATAATATTCATCATGTTTTTAAAAGGAAAAGTAACTGGCGCATTAAGTTAGAGGTACTTTATTATACAAGTACTTTCTTTTGGTTTAATTTTGCTATTATCATTTCAAATTTTTTGTTTATTGTTAATTTATTTGCGATGATTATCCGATTATTTCATGGACAATTCGTGATTCCGTTTACCTTTGCTAGTTCTAATCGACAAATTGCAGCTATTTTGCTTGTCAATTGGGTTTTGATGTTCTTTATTTATTTGTTGCAGATCAATATTGGCTTAGTGAGTCAATATGGTCAAGCGACATCAAGAAATTTGCTATATTCAATTGCATCTTACTTTACTTATTCACAACTTTTTATCCTTGTCGCAACTAATGCCTTTTTCTCTCTCATGTTTGATAAATTACTACATCGTGATGGATCTAAGTGGTATAAAACGCAACGATTTTAAGACGAAAGAGGAGTTTAAATATGTCAAAAAAACGACTAATAAAATATTTTTTTCTAGTGCTTATTTTAGTGTCTTATATTGGCTTAGTACTATTTAGTATTTCAACAAATAAAGAGGCATTACAAAAAGATACCTATTGGGATTGGTATCGTAATTATGTGGGTCAATCCACTAAAGGTGCTTATGTCAATACAGGTTCTAAAGAAAAGCCAATTGCGCTTTCAGAGAGTCAAGGATATGGCATGTTGATTACGCTACTAGCAGCGCAAAAAGGGTATGCAAAAGAAACGCAATTTATGCGGCTCTTTTATTATTACAAATCATTCCAGATTAGTGAAGAAAATACGTTGATGAAGTGGAAACAAGAGAAGACCGATAAAGGCTGGGAATCTGTTGACGATAATAATGCCACAGATGGTGATTTAGACATTGCCTATGCTTTAATTCAAGCAGAGAAATTATGGCCAGATTCAATTGAGCATTATGGTGACGCTGCTCAGAAACTTTTAGAGTCTATCAAAAACAATAATTATAGTGAGAAAACAGGTTTATTGACTGTCGGTAATTGGGCAACGGTTGATCCAAAAGCAGAAATGTTAATTCGTTTTTCTGATATTATGCCAACTTACTATAAAGCCTTTGCAGATTTTACAGATGATCCATTTTGGACTAAATTAGAGATAAATGCGACGAAAGCGCTGACGCAAATGAGTCAAGAAACGTCAACTGGCTTGTTGCCAGATTTTGCTTGGGTGGGGGAAAATAGCATTGCACCTGTTAAACCATATGAAGTTGCTGGAAAAAACGATGGTGATTATGCTTATAATTCTGCTAGAGTTCCTTTGAGATTAGCAGATTCTGACAATCCTCAAGTGAAAGCGGTATTAGATAAGATGCTCATTTTTTTTGACAAACAACCTGTTATCTATGGTGGCTATACGCTAAAAGGTAAACCTTTAGTAAAAAATCAATCTAACAGCTTTTCTGCACCACTACTTTACGCGGCAAAAGGTCATGGAAATTTCTCTAATCTATATGCGTCTCAAAGATGGATTTTCGACTATTCAATCGTAGGAAAAGACTATTATGGTGACACTTTGAAAACGCTCGCTTTACTGAAACTGTATTAAATCGTGTTGTAGGTAGAATAAAGCATGACTTAGCTGTCTTTACTGTTGGGTCTGCTTTTTCTTATCCTGAAGATTTTTATTTCAAGTATTTTTAGGCTGATAATTTCAGAATCAAGTCAACAGAAATATGGTATGATAGAGTTATTATAACAACAAGTAAAATGATAGTTGTCAAAAAGATGATGACGCAACATGAAATGAGGACCTATGATGACTTATTATGACCAACATTTGCATACCCACTATTCCTATGATTCACAAGCAGATTTTACAGACTATCTTGATAATTCTACTGGTTTTGTCGTGACAACAGAACATTTTGATGTCGCAAATCCAGTCACAGGTCAGACAGATGCACCAGATTATGCGACCTATTCGGCTGAAATTGATCAATTGAACCTCAAGTATGGGAATCGGATTTTAAAAGGCATTGAAATTGGTTATTATCAACCCAAAGAAGCAGAAATTTTAGCCTACCTAGCAGATAAAACTTATGATTTAAAACTACTCTCAGTTCATCATAATGGTGAATTTGATTATTTGGATGATTTTGTTGTCGAGATGGACTTTGATACCATTTTCAGTCGCTATCTGGATGAATTAAGTGTTGCCATCGATCAAAATGATAAACTCCAAGCGCACGTATTAGCACATTTTGACTATGGTATTCGTTTATTTGATGTCACACCAGCTGAACTTGATAAACATAAAAGTAAATTAATCGAAATATTTCAGAAAATGATTGCTGCAGATTTAGCTTTTGAAATAAACGCTAAGTCAACGCATTTATATCATCATTTACCTCTCTATACTTACGCTCTGAAAATGGTACTAGAACTTGGTGGGACGTTGTTTACATTAGGATCGGATGGCCATAAACTCGAACACTATGAATTGGCTTTCGATGAGCTAAAGACTTGGCTCAAAGCTCATGGTGTTCATCAATTGGTCACGTTTCATGGCGGTAGCCGCCACCTTGTTACAATTTAGCAACATTTGACGCCAAATTGCAATGTTTTGGTGTCTTTTTTGTGGTAGAATAACAAGATATGAGAAAACGATTACTAGGAATGACCCTGTGTCTGATACTTTTAGTACCGTCTATTGGGACGGTTTTTGCTGAGGACAAAAAAACAGATTACGATGCCGAGATTAAGGCAGCACAGAATAAGGCTAGTGGGATTCAATCAGAGTTGGAAACTTCATTGACAGCTGTCAATGAAGTCTATAAAAAGGCATATGCGAGTAAGCAAGCTGTTGCGAATGGGCAAAGCAAAATTGATGATTTAACTCGTCAGATGACTCAAACTGATGAGGAGTTAAAGGCGCGTGAGTCCGTTATGGCGGAACAAATGCGTCAGGCACAGGCAGAAAATGTGACGTCTAGCTTTATCACAACGATTATGTCGTCAAATAATCTGTCCGATATGATTACGCGCATGGTGAGTTTAAACACTTACCGTCAAATGCAAAATGAGAAAGTTGAAAAACTAGACCAGCTAAAAATAGTGTCAGCCAAATTGAAATCTGATTTGGAAAGCCAGCAAGCTCAACTACAAGCAGATGCGAAAGCCTACGATGAGGAATATACACAATTAGAATCTAAATTGTCTAGCCTTAGGACGCAGATTGCAGAGAGTCAAGCACAAATTTCTGATTTATCTAGTTCAAAAGTTGCAGAAGAAAAACGTCAAGCAGATGCTACGGCACGAGAAAAAGCTAAGGCAGTGGCTGAACCTAAACCTAGTCAACCAACATCATCAGAGCAGCCAAGTGCACCCGCTGGTACAAGAAACACAGGAGGTAGCAGTCCTGCGCCCATTATGCCAGATACGCCGTCAGGTAATAGCTTGACGGTATCAACAACAGGCTATTCATCAGATGGTGCCGATGGTATGACGCCTGGCCATATCACTGCAACTGGTATTGATCTTTGGGTTAATCCCATGTGTCTGGCTGTCGATCCGAGTGTTATTCCGTTGGGCTCAATGGTGGAAGTAGCTGGTTATGGTATTGCGATTGCTGGTGATACTGGCGGTGCTATCAAAGGGTACAAGGTTGATTTACATTTTAAAACGACCAAAGAAGCGATTAATTGGGGTCGACGCACGGTAACAATTAAAGTATTAAGCTAACCGCAAGCTATTTGCGGTTTTTTTGTTGCTTTGAGAGAGATTGCATTAATATGGTGTTTCAGTATTGAGTAGCTGTTTTTAATATTGGATGATGATAGTTATAGCTACTGTCGTTTTAAGGAATGTGATATAGTTGAAGTATAGAATATTATTTTCTTAGATGCTGTAATTATAAGCTATAACGGACTAACAATAAAAATGTATCATCAAATTAACCAAAAAACTAACCAAGCAATATAAAATCATTAGTTGAATAAAAAAACAAAGTTTATCAGCAAGAAAAAAACTGATAGACTTTATTTTGTATTCAAAAATGTCCATTAATAAAAATAATCTGTTTCATAGTAAGATGTTAAACCAAATTTATCAGAAATAATATTGTTAAATTCATCAATAATAACATCATCTAATGACAAGGAAGATTTAAATTATCTATGATTTGTTGATAATTTGTATCAGGAGTGAGTTTGTATTCTTTATCTAACATTTTCATGACTTCATATATTATGTATCTCTGTACTTCATAATAGAAGTTCTCACGAACAAAATACTCCAGGTATCGCAAAACATGGAGTAGTCAAACCATCAACACATTATCAATGATGAATTTCGTAATATAGGGAAAAATTGTATGAACTACTTTTTTTATTGAAGTATTGCTACTAATTTCAAAAAGTCTGTTAATTTTCTATAGCAGTGTGTTGAGGATAGTTATCAATCTCATAGGTTGGAGGATAGATATAAATGTCATAGAGCAAAGATTGCTTTTCAGAAAAATCGCCAGTTAGAGTCATATATCCCTTTTTTCCAGTATCTGTCCAAGTGCTATTCGTCCCATACCATGAATCATCACTGTTTAATTCATTCCATGTATGCAAATAATCAACTTCTCCAGCTGACGATGCCACATAAATCTCAGGAGTGATGCTATCTACTACAACCAATTGGAGACCAGTATGTAAGAAATCAAGTTGAGTCAACTCAGTATATTTTTAACATACACCACCTCCTATATTTTAAGTGTCTAAACCCGCGCCATAGGTCCTCCTGAATATAAATCTCCACTTTTTGTACCATACTGTTCTTGCTTTTTAGTGTCACTGAAAATCATACATTATTTTAGACGTAGTTTGTATCTGTTTGTTTGAATATTGAGCTTAAACGTATTCAACTTGCCTACTATCGAGTTTAATTGCAGGGAAATCGTTTTCTAATGGCAATATCGAATGCATTTGAAAAGCATGTAATATATTATTATCATACCAATCATAATTGAATTCCAGAAATTGTGTTATGACTTGACTGTTTTTTCTTAATTCTTTTAGTATTATAATAATCAATCTAATTAGTGGTATTTGTTCAAACTTGATTATGGAATATAACATTAAATTTTTCTTGAGTATCGTTTATCAGTATGGTCTCGGCAGTTAAGAAAGACAGGAGGTGAAATGATTTAAATAACAAAAAAATAACATAAAGTCAACTATAAAAAAACAAAAATACTGGACATTTTTTGATGATTTGTATTTTTAAAGAAATTTGAGTTATGATACACTCGATATAATAACATTTTAAATCTAGTAGAAAGAGATATTTGGTTAAAAAACATAATCTCTTTATTGATTAAAGTAAGCAATAATTACCTTTATCATTAATCATCAAAAATTAATACAGGATGCTGGTAATAATTTGAAAAGTAAGATGTTTGACGAAATTGAAACTAGCAATCAATAGTAAGCATTTATGGAGATAAAATGAATAACTTAGATATAAAAAAATTGAAAAAAACAGATTTAATGAAAATATTAATTGACCAGGCAGAAGAAATAGAGTTTCTAAAAAATAAACTTGATGAAAAAATAATATTACTTGAAAATTCTGGCTCAATTGCTGATGCTGCTTTAAAATTAAATAACATTTTTGAAAATGCACAGTCAGCTGCAGACCAATATGTTGAAAGTGTGAAATATTTAAATGCTAAAAAAATTAAGCGATAGAATAAAGTTATATATCAAAAAAAATGAACACAATGTAGGTACAATAGACGATATTCCCAATTTGACTGAGATTAAATTGGAATATAAAAAGCTTACTAACAAAAAAAAATTTTTTTATGAATTGAAAAGAACTCTTGCATTTTTTGTGTCTATTATCGCATTGGGTATAATAATTTCAACTTTTTGGATTAGAATTCTGACAATTCATGGGACTTCAATGTCACCAAATTTAGTATCAAATGATGCTGTAATAGCAGTGAAAAAACAAGAATATAAAAAAGGTGACATTATTGCTTTTTACTATAATAATAAAATTCTAGTAAAACGTATTATTGGTACTTCAGGTAACTGGATTAATATCAGTCAAGGTGGAGATGTTACAATTAATGGGAAAAATGTTAAGGAAAAATATTTGAACAAGTCAAAGAAATCAATTGGGATTATCGATGTTAAATTGCCTTATCAAGTTCCTGAAGATAAATTTTTTGTTATGGGGGATCAACGGAGTATTTCAATAGATTCGAGAAATAAAAGCATCGGTTCTATTGGGAAAGAACAAATTATTGGAAAACTTGAATTTAGAGTATGGCCATTGCAACATTTTAACATTCTGAAATAGTTATTTAAGAGGGGGATATGAAAAAGTTAATTGGAAATTTAGAGCGGTTGCGTAATATAAGAGAGAAAGAAGCAACTTGGAAAAAAATAGCAATATTTATTTCGATTATTTTATTTTTGGCCACCTTAATTATTTTAAAGTTACCAGGTCTAACATTAACAAGTGAAAAAATTGGCAATGATATACAAAATTCAACAATGAATAATAATAGTGGTGTACCTCAAAGTTCAAGTATATCTGAAACAAAATCAACTATTGATAATACAATTAAAATAAGTTCATCTGAGGGAATAGAGAAAAAAAGTGAAAGTAAAGCCTCTCGGGAAGAATCCGTTGTTGAAAGTAAAGATACCGGAAGCTCAAATAAGGAGAGAAGTTTTTTTAATGCGAGTAGTTTCACAGCTTCAACTAATTATTTTAATATTTCTGTCAATTGTGATGGAAATTCATTTAATGAGGAAGTGTCTTTAAAAGCATCAGAAGTCAAGGATACTCAATTTGCAAATAAAATAAAAAATACTATCAGTGGAGAAAAGGAGTCATTAACACAATCCTACTCGGTAGATATTTCATTTGTTAATAAAAATGGTATGGAGGTTGAACCATTGAAACAGGTTGATGTGGAAATTCAGCCTAAAAATATTTTAAGAAAAACATTATTACAGAGTGATTGGCGTCTTTACCACTTTATTAATAATGATGTTAATAAGATTGAGGATATAACTGAGAATTCCTCTACACAGTTGGATGAAAAAAGTAGTAGTCTTTCAACGATTACCTTTTCATCTGATAGTTTCTCTACTTACACGATTGCTGGGACAACTACAAGAGACTTTAGACCATATTTATCATCGGCTTTAGCTAGTAACTCAACATACTCTTCAGACACGAAAATTTTAACAACGAATGTAGATTTGGCATTTGAAATTCCGAAATCAGATTTGTTAGTTGATAACAGGTATGCAATTCTATTGCCATCAGATACAAGTTGGGATTCTAGCTTACAAATTAATACGGATTATAAAGTAAAAGACGGGACAGTTGATGCTTTTAGTTTTAGATTTGTTTCAGATGGGACAAATAAATATATTTTAATAACTTTTGATAATAATTATATTGCAAATTCCGGTTCTGTTGTCACTGGGGATTTATATTATAAAGCAATAAGTGGCATAACTTATAGGGATACTAGTGAAAATTATAGCATACCTTTTTCCGATAAAGTTACATTATCTATTCCTTCGAGTTCTATCACAACAACTTCAACACAGCCAGTGAATGACATTAATAATGAAAAAAAAGGATCAATAACATATGAAGGAGATTCAGCTTATTTAAATTATACAGTAACTATTTGGTCTGACAAAGGAACGACGGATTCAATAGTTTTTTCCGATCAGATTCAACAACCAGGAATTACATTTCAGCCACTTCAAATAGTTTCAGTGGAACGTAGTGACTATCAATATTGGTATACGGAAACCGGATCAAATGTTCAACCCATAACAGTGTCACCCAAGATTATTAATTCCACTGATGCTCCATCCTTTGAGCTAAGTTTGCCAAAACTGGCAGCAAAACAAAAATATACAATTACCTATAGGTATAAAGTAACGAATTTTTCTTCCACTGGTTTAACTAATATTACTAACTCAATATTGTCAAAAACAGGTGGCATAACTAGTCAACCAAATAACTCAGTGACATTAACATTAGAGAGAAATAAACTAACGAAGAGCGCTAGCTATGATTCAGCCTCTAATAAAATTACTTGGACAATTACTGTAAATAGTTTAAATAATGATATTAGTGGTGCGATAATGTCAGATGATATGCTAAAAAGTGCAAGTTCAATTTCGATAAATGGGAGTTCTAGTACAATAGGGAACGGTTATACTCTCAATAAGACAAATGGACAAATCTCATTTACTAGTGTACAAAGTGGTGCGAATACTAATAAATATACAATTGTTTATATAACTGATGCCGGAAGTATACCAAGTAGGTGGAATGAATCCAAAAATGAAGTTACTAATACAGCAACTTTTACAGATAATGGAGAGCAAAAATCAGTATCAACGTCTGTTCAGACGGGGGAAGGGAATACGGGAAATTTAAGTAAATCTTGCCAAGGTATTTCATCAACAAGTAATTCGGATATAAAAGAATTATCCTGGCGAGTTACTATCACTATGCCATCATCTGGTGTAATCCCTAAAGGCACAGAATTTGTTGATAATCTTCAGGGTGCGAATAATACTAATAATGGTGTTCACTATTATACAAAATCACAATTAGATGCAATTAATCTAGAATTAACTAATATATTTGGAGCGAACAACTTCGTATTGTCTGCACAACAATTTGATTGGCAATATATTCCATATAACTTAACTAATATCACACAATTTTTTCAAGGATTTAAAGTAACCTTATTATCAGATTTTAGTTCAGATAATACAGTGTTATTGAACTATAGTTCCACCATAAATAAGAGTAACGTTCAAACTTTTTCAAATACAATAACATCTTCTACACATAGTAGCACAGTAAGTTATAAATACGAAGATCAATCAAAAATAACAAAAATGGATGGTACTCAAACAGCATATGATGGTACTACAAATGAATATATTTCAAAAGATACAAACAATACAATAGAAAAGGACGGTACAATAACTTGGATAGTGAAACTACTTTTAGATGATTCAACAAAGAAAGTTAGTTTAACTGATACTCCACCTCAAGGATTAAATTTAATTGGTTTCAGTTATGGAAACGGGACTTATAATATTAATGAAAGTTCGTTTGATGTATCAAATAACCATATAAGTTGGAATAATTCTTATTATTTTGGTTCATTTGGAACCACAAAAAATATTAGTGTTATTGGAAATATTGATAGTTCAGGAAATATAATTGTAAATTTTGAAACTCTTAACGGTACTAGTCTTAAGACAATTTTGAATGGCAGTAACACACTTTATGCTAAATTTATATTTAAGCCAACATCAATTCCATTAGATCAAAGTCTTGTTACAGCATATACGAATACTGCTAGTGCAACATTTGATGGGAATTCAATTGGATCAGATAGCCAGACACAAACAATTACTCAGAAAGCAGGGAGTAAGATCTCAAAATCAGGAAGTTGGGATAATAATAACAGAGAGATAAATTATCAGTTATCTCTAAATCCTGATTCTCAAGATTTAGCAGCAGGGCAACCATCATATATTTTAAAAGATACATTAACTTATCAAGAAGACATATCTACAAATATAAATTATGAATTACAACAAGATTCTGTTCAATTAGTTGATTCAACTGGGAAAACAGTTGATAAAACTCTTTGGTCATGGAAAGTAGAGAAAACAAAAGATACGTCTGGTACCTATTCAAGTGTAATCATTGCTAATATTCCAAATTTTAATAAGTATACTTTGAAATATACTTATAGTGTATTTAGAGATGTTCCAAGTACCGATAATTCATCTCTAACCGCAAATAACACGGCTGAAATACAAGGATTCACGTCTGGCAAGACTGGAACAACAACTCCGATTGAGTGGCGTCAGGTTGATGCAGGTGGAACAGCTTCAACGGATAAATATTATTCCTTTACAAAAGTAGACTCAGAAAATTATGGTATTATTCTACCTAATACCCAGTTTGAATCAAGAGATAGTGCTACTGATTCAATTGTTACGAGATATATAACGGGAGCGAACGGATCATTTAAGATTTTGGGGGCGGAGTTTGGGAATTCATCGGTTTATAATACTAACAGAATGTATTATGTAATAGAAAAAGTTGCTCCAATAGGTTATATTTTACCTTCAAATGGAACAAAATATTATTTTTATTATTCAACAGACAGTATAAAACCATCTGACCTTCAAAGCCAATTACTTTTGCACCCAGATGCTGTGAATTTAGCAATACAAAGTAAACAGGTCTACGTTGAAAATGATAAAGCTCCACAACAGACATCTATAGCTATTAATAAGATATGGAGAGATTCTGATGGGAATATTACAACTAGAGTATCATCTGAAATTTCAGTATGTTTACATCAAGTGGCTATGGACAGTAATAATCAGATTGTTTTTGATAAAAAATATAGTGATCAAAATATGATATCAAACTCAACAAACTGGTCTAAAACATTTGATAATCTTCCCATAAACGGGACTTATAACTCCTCAACTGTTTCATATTACTACTATGTGGTTGAGGACCCCGTTCAGGGATATGAGACAACCTACGCTAATTCAAAAAAAGACTCTATGGATCCCAAACAAATAATTTCTCAGGGAGATACTATTACTATTACTAATAAATCTATGAAATTTTACGTTTTACCTGAAACAGGTGGATTAGGTAGATGGGCATATCTAGCTCTTGGTATTGTATTTTTTATTATTTCATTTATTGGGTTATCCCTAAGAGTCATTAAAGTGGGAAAGGAGAGGGAATAAACGAGCATGGATTAATTATAGCGACTCTATTAAGAAGAATAAAAATGAAAAAAAAGAAAGAGGATTTATGAAAAAAACAAAATTTATTATTGCACTTTTTGTTGCATTAACTACATTATTTATTGGAAATCGTGCATATGCATACACTGTAACAATACAGGGGGCTACAGACGGCCATACATATGAAGCTTACCAAATATTTAAGGGAGACTTATATGAAAGTACTCTCTCAAATATCGCTTGGGGTAATGGTGTGAATGCAAGTGGTCAAGCAGCATTTGGTGATGCAGCTGTAAAGGCAGAAACACTAACTACAGCTAGTGATGGAGAGAGTTTTGCTAAAGATGTTAGCCAGTACTTACAAAATCCTCTCACTTTTACTGGAACTACCTTAACGGTATCAGACCCAGGCTATTATTTAATAAAAGATAAAGATTCTTCTCTAACTGGAATTGTGGATAAATCTTATACTTCATATATCATGGAGGTTGTAAAAGATGTTCAAGTTAATACCAAGTCTGATACACCTACAGTTATAAAAAAAGTACAAGATATCAACGATTCAACGGGAGTCTCAACAGATTGGCAAGATTCAGCGGATTATGATATTACTGATCACGTGCCTTTCCAATTGACAGCATCATTGCCAACTGATTTTGGAAAATACACAGAATATTACTTAGAACTCAAAGATACAATGTCTACTGGTTTAACTTATGATCAAAATGCAAAAATCTTCCTTTTAAATGGAACTGATAAAACTGATGTTACAAGTCAATTTACAGTCTCTCCTGATGGATCTAGTTACAAAATTAATAATTTGAAGTCTATACCAAATGTTACAGATCAATCTAAAATTGTCGTTGAATATACTGCAACATTAAATGATAATGCTATTTTGGGTTCATTGGGAAACCCAAATAGTGTTGTATTAAGTTACTCTAATAATCCGAATTATACTGGGTCAGGGGAATCTTCTTCAAAGGGTGAAACTCCTAAAGATACAGTCATCGTATTTACTTATAAAGTAGTAGTTAATAAAGTTGATTCAAATAATAACCCATTAACAGGTGCAGAATTTACGCTTTCTAAAAAAATGTCAGATGGTAGTTCAAAAAACTATACGGCGGTGACAAATTTAGAAGGAACTCAGTTTAGTTTTAAAGGCTTAGATGATGGAGATTATATCTTAACAGAAACAAAAACTCCTAATGGCTATAACTCTATCGCTCCGATTACATTTACTGTGTCAGCAACTCATAGCGTTGATAGTGCAGATCCAGAATTAACTTCATTAAATGGAAGCACAACAGATGGTACGGTAACACTCTCGTCTTCAGGGGACTTTTCAACCTTATCTACTAATATTGTCAACAAAAAGGGTTCTCTCTTACCATCAACTGGTAGTATTGGGACTAGAATATTTTCTATAATAGGTGGTATATTTACAATAGTTGCAGTTATATTGTTAGTGACAAAAAGAAGAGTAAAAAATAGATAACAACTTAAATAGGGGGATATATATTATAATTATGTTGAGTAGGCTAAAAAAAGATACAACAACAATTTTTTTAGTAATATTATTAATTATAGGAATAGGAATCTTCTTATATCCCACTTTGAGTGACTATTACAATTCACTTCACCAAACAAAGGTTGTTGAAGGATATATTTCACAAGTTAAAAATATTAATAAAAGTGAAAAAAATAGTATTTTAAATAGTGCAAGTGAATATAATAGCAAATTGCCTAAAAATATAACTCCAGATTTAAATCTAAATAAAATTCAAAAAAAAGAATATAATTCCATTTTGAATATTGATAAAGCAGGCTTAATGGCTTTTATAGAGATACCTAAATTGTCAAAAAAGATGCCAATTTATCATGGGACAGAAGCAAGTGTATTAGAAGTTGCAATCGGACATATTCCTGGGACGTCTTTTCCAATTGGGGGTAAAGGTACACATGCAGTAATTTCTGGTCATAGAGGACTTCCTTCAGCTAAGCTATTTACTGATATCGATCAACTTAACAAAGGAGATGTTTTTCTGATTCATGTAATGGATAAAAAACTTACTTATGAAGTAGATCAAATTTTGATCACTGCACCAGATGATATATCTCCTTTAAAAATAGATAAAAATAGTGATTTAGTAACACTAGTGACCTGTACTCCATATGGTGTCAATAGTCATCGTCTACTAGTAAGAGGACATAGAATACCAAATAAGAAAATTAGTATGACAATTATGTCAGATGCTGATACGCTTGAATCAATCAAGACAGTATCCTTGATTTCGATTTTTATCTACATCATAATAATTTTAATTACTACTGTTTGGAGAATAATAGGTAATATTACTAAATAGTATTATCCTAAAATATTTTTTCATAAAAAGTCCCAAATATAAAAGGCTACCATAAGCCTTTTTGTTTGGGATTTTTCATAACTATTAATAGATTAATAGAATTATTGATACTATAATACTCAAAATTCCTCCAAATTTAAGTATTATTCCTAAGGAATAGTTAATTGGAAACTCTTTTAAAATTTTAATTTTTTGATTTTGAGGCAAATCTTCCAAGTCTTGAATAGGGACAAAGTTAATTGATAAAATGATATCAGTAAGTCCCAAAAAAAAGCCAGCAGCAATAGTAATATAAATGTACTTTTTCAAATTATATTTACCATCTCAATGATGATATGATTTCAATTTTAAAGGGTTATTTTAATCCTAAGGTTTGTATAGCATAACAATAATTATTTCCAAACCCTACTGCCATACTTTCCTCAAGCGAAATCAAATACATCAGAAATTTTTACATATACTCCATAGTTTCCATCGGAGTTTAATCTATAAGTTACAGTATAACTCGCATTGTGTAGAGCAGTATATGGATTACCAGAGGTGAAGGCATAAGTGCCTCCAAAACTACCACTAGGACTATCACCTAAGAATGCTTCACTCTTTAATTTAGAAAAATAGAGGTGCAAAATTTGATTGCCTAGTGACTTCACCCAAGAATCGTTGTTACTAACATATGTGCTAGGATTTTTATCCATCACATGAAGCATATAATTAGCTGTCATTAGTCTATCTTGACTTGCAACAATCCTTACTCATATAAGAGTTGGTTCTGGAAGCTATTTTACAGTTTTCTCTGTATAGGGACATGCACTAAATAAACTGTTTCTTACTAAACTTCTATATCCTATACCAGAATATCCTTATGTTGAACTAGTTTCTGAGGGAATGGACGACAAAGAAAGGAAAAAGCCAGAAATTCCTTAATGCTAACTACTTTATAGCAGTTTTTAGGTTGTTTAATTAGATTAACAAGTGACTATGGATTTATTACTATTTTTGACAATAAAATCATACAAGATAGATATACACAGTTTGTATACGAGTTCTTGAAAAAATTAGGTTATCAAGTAACATCAAACAAATCTGATATAAAGAAATTCATAATATTTTTCTATTATACCTGTGATACTTTGAGAAGTATCCTTTAAGGGTTTAAAAAAAGATTTATTTTTGATATTAACTTTTTTATTTTTCTCTATTGCGACTATATTGGGATACCATCTAGCGTAGAACGATTGAAAAGTTCTTTCTCTAGAATTAAAGCAACTACGTTTTTATCTTCAGAAATTATATTGGAAAATTCTTTAAATGATTTCGTATTATGCCGTATTTTATTACCCATAAATATTATTTCTGTTGTAATGTATTTTTCACTTGTTTTAACATCAATTACCGCTTCTTTGAAATTAGATAATCTTTCTAACAACAAGCTTTTTGAAGTAAAATCATATTAACTTGGTTCAATTGGATTCAAGATGTAATGACGGATAGCTGTTGCATTCTGGTAACAGTTAAAAAATCTGGATGATAATTTATTAATACAAAATAATAGTTTCCGATTTTATCAATATTGTCTTTGAACCACATAATTAATTAGCAAGTCTTTGTTGTATTTTGTACTTAATTCTGTCTCCAATTCATCAAGCATAGAAGATGATGCAATAATATCTAAACCATTATGAATATGATGTATTTTAACTTCTCCTCCTTCAAAAATGTTATATACCATATCTTCTTTAGTGAAAAAACTGTAAGTCTGGCTTAGACTACATTGGTGGTTACAACCTATCAGTACCTATTTTTCCCTTGCTCCAAAAGCCATTCTCCATAATTAAATGTCAGTGCTATTTTTCCTATACCACCTTTAATTGCTGCAAAAACTATAATCTATCCCTCTATTCTAAATATTGTAATAGCAATGTATTTATATGTTTTTTATATTATTTATTACTTTGTCCCATTTTTTTCAGTATTTTTGTCTAAATTTTTCTAGTTCTTCTTGCTGAAACAAGATATTGAGTATCTTGTTTTTTATTTTTTTGTTTGCTACTAATCAGGTGTGGTACTGATTACATAAAAATATCTAGCGTGTTTTTTGGTTCAATGTATTGAAATTGAATCCCGATAGTCGTATAAAATAAAAAAATATAAGGGATAGTGGTATTGAGACATTCTCATATTAGTTTATTAACTGAAGTAGATGTACCTATAAAATTTATTATGGAGCGAGTGGGTTACAAAGATTAGAAAACTACTCTTCAGATTTATACACACATCACAGAGAAAATGAAAGAGGATATAATAGTAAAATTGGATACATGTGATTTGTGATTATTAACCAAAAACTAACCAAAACTTTTATTTATCTTTGCACATCTATGAGGGTCAATGAAGTAAATTATATAAAGAAAAGTTGATATTTTCTTTATATAATTGAGTTTTGCGTATAAAAGAGTATCTATGAGTTAACGGCTGTGATATAATTGAGATATGATAAAATTTGGCAGAATATTAAAATCATTGAGTGGCTTTTATTATATTAAAGACGAGAAAGACGGTCTTGTCTATCAAACACGGGCTAGAGGGAATTTTCGTCAAAAAGGGACTAAACCAATTGTTGGAGACTTTGCAGAGTTTTCTGCTGAGGAAAATTCGGAAGGTTATGTCCTGGCTTTAAGGGCGCGTGAGAATATGCTAGTGAGACCACCGATTGCCAACATTGACCAAGCAGTGGTTGTAATTTCAGCAGTTGAACCAAATTTTTCACTGAATTTATTAGATCGTTTTTTGGTTTTATTGACCAATAAAGGGATTGAGCCCTTGATTTATTTATCTAAACTAGATTTGGTGCCAGATTTAAAAACATTTAAAAAGACGCAGGCAGATTATGAAAAAATTGGCTACCAGTTTTTCATGAATGATTGGGAAAAAATTCTACCAAAGTTTTCTAACAAGGTCACAGTTTTTATGGGACAAACAGGTGTTGGAAAATCAACCTTGTTAAATAAAATAGCACCTAAGATGTTACTTGCAACTCAAGAAATTTCTGATAAACTTGGTCGTGGTCGTCACACAACGCGACATGTGGAGTTGTTTGAGGTATATGATGGCTTGATTGCAGATACGCCAGGCTTTTCGTCTTTGGACTATGAGATTGATAATCAGCCAGATTTAAATGCTGCTTTTCCAGAGATTTTACGTCAGTCTTTTGGCTGTAAATTCCGGGAGTGTACGCATACGCATGAACCTAAATGTCAGGTCAAGCCTGCTGTTGCAGCAGGCGATATTTTACAATCCAGATATGATAATTACTTGCTATTTCTAGCAGAAATACAAGGCAAACGAGAAACCTATAAGAAAGTGGTGAAAAAATGAAACTAGCACCTTCAATTTTAGCAGCGGATTTTGGACATTTTGCGCGGGATGCCAAACGACTTGAGGTGGCTGGCGCTGATTATCTGCATATTGATATTATGGACGGTCACTTCGTGGAAAATATTACCTTTGGCTCAGACGTTGTCAAGGCAATTCGTCCAGTGACCAAGTGTCTTTTGGATTGCCACTTGATGGTTGAGAAACCTGAAAAATACGTGGATAGTTTTGCTCAAGCCGGCGCTGATAGTATGACCATTCATGTTGAGGCGACCCACCATAGTCATGGTGCACTTCAAAAAATCAAGGCTGCTGGTATGAGAGCTGCCATTGCCATTAATCCTGGAACAGATATTTCAGCTATTAAGCACGTGCTGAATCTTGTTGATATGGTCTTAGTGATGACGGTCAATCCAGGTTTTGGCGGTCAAAAGTTTTTGCCTGAGTGTCTAGAAAAAGTACGAGAACTAGTAGACATTCGTGATTTTCAAGGACTTGACTTTGAAATTGAAGTTGATGGTGGTGTAGATGACCAGACAATTGTTGCCTGTCGCGAGGCTGGTGCAGATGTTTTTGTGGCAGGGTCTTTCATTTTTAATGGCAATATTGAAGAAAATATGGAAAAATTGCGAGCAAAGTTGCTTTAAAAACGTATACTCTTGTAAGTATAAAATCGAAATAAAAGACAAGAATATAGTTTTAGACAGATCTCAAAAAACTAATTACCAACTTGTAGGCATACAAGCTGGTGATTGACGAAACAGTGTTTGAAACTAACCTCATGTGTTTTGATTTTGTGCTAGCATGAACAGAGGTTAAGAGGGGATGTTAGCTTACTTACCTGGTGAATAGAAAGTCAGTTATGAAATTTATACATACAGCAGATTTACACTTGGATCGGGAATTTGAAGGTTTGGTACAAGAAACGCCTTTTCAACCCTATCATATACTAGAAAAAATTATTGATTTAGCCATTTCTGAAGCAGTCGAAGTGGTGCTTTTTGCAGGTGATAATTTTCACCAATCGCAACCTAGCATCAAAATTCAAAATTATTTTGTTGAGCAATTGATGCGTTTAAAAAGCTATGATATTCAAGCAGTGATTATTTTCGGAAATCATGATTATTACAGAGAATCTGTTTATTGGATTGATTTCCCTGATAATGTGACAGTCTTCAAGTCTGAGACTGTTTCAACACAAAAATTGGCTTTGAAAACAGGGGAAACACTTGCAGTATCAGGTTTTTCATATCAACATCCGCATCTATCAGTGAATAAAATTGTAGATTATCCTGAAAGAGATGATACATGTGATTATCATATTGGTCTTTTTCATGGTGAATTTTCAGGGGAGTCTTTTGCACCAGCAAACTTAACAGATATGCTCGCTAAAGACTATAATTATTGGGCTTTAGGACATATTCATCTGGCTAATCAAGTTGCAGATAATGTCATTTATCCAGGTACACCGCAAGGTCGAAATAAAAAAGAAACAACTAATTTAGTCGTTCTTGGCGAAATGGCACCGACAGGTAATTTAATCTATTTCCGTGATTTGGCAGAAGTTCATTTTGAAACGCTGACCATTGATTTGTCAGCCTGCCAGACTTTAGTCCAAGCCTTGACTTTCATCAAATCCAACTTGAATGATACGGCTACTTTTTATAGCTTGAATCTAGAAAATTATGAGGCTATTTCTGATAATTTACAAGAAGCAGTAGACAATGACGAACTGTTAGAAGAATTACGTAACGGTCATGTGATTGTAAAACTGAAATTAATCCCGCTTTCATCTGAAAATGGAGAAATTTCAAAAATTGTTGTACCCGATTTGGCTTTACCTACTATTGATTTGGAACAAGTTTACAGCCTTTTGCCACATAAGCAAGAAATTCGCTCAGTATTTGAAGATGCTGATTTTCAACAGGAGGTGCAAGAAAATTTAACTTTATTTGCCAGTCAACACTTTGAGTTTGGAGGAACTTTAAATGAAAATTAAGCAACTCAGAATCGAAGGTTTCGGCAAACTTGTCAATCAGACCTATGATTTAGAAGATTTCACCACTTTTTTAGGTGAGAATGAGGCGGGAAAATCTACAATTCTTGCCTTTATCAAGTATATGTTGTTTGGCTTTGAAAATGCGACAACTTCAAATCAAGAATTCAACCCTTTAAATTTTAAAACTTATGGTGGTCAGATTTTATTGACGCATACTGGAAAAACAATTCGAATTGAGCGTCTGAAAATTTTACGAAGTGGCAGACCAAGCTTTGTCTGTGAAATAGATGATGGCACTCAAGTTATCACATTAGATGAATCGTCATGGCGTGATTTTATTAGACCGATTACAGTTAAAACGTTTTCTGAAATTTATTCCGTGACGCAAGAAAATCTGCAAATTTCAACGGTTAGAGATTATAACGCTGAGCGATTAGATGATGAGTGGCGGTTGTCTGCAACAACGGGTTCCGTAGCGTTATTTGACCAAATTCAGACCCTATCTAAAGCAAGGGATGAGATTTTTACGACAACGCGGGCAACTAAAAAACCGCTCAATCAGGTCCTAGCTGAAATTGCAACAGTTCAAGTCGAGATTCAAGAAAAAACGACTGAAGAACAGGCTTTACTACCGTTGATGACTGAAAATGATCGACTTCATGACGAGATTATCGCGCGTCGGGCAGCACAAGAAAATTTAGATGCTGAAATCAATCAAATCAGACATCGACTTAGTTTTTTAGCGGAATATCAAGAATATGCAGAGTTAGAAAAGCTAGACTTAACTAATATTTTATCTGCGGATGAAGCTGAAAATTTACGCCGTAAGCATGCCCTACATGAAAAATATAGTCAGGAAATTAGTGCTTTAAATCAAAAAATTGCTGAAAATGCCATTGCATTAGAGAAATTGGCGACGCTTAAAAATCAATTCTTGCAAGAACCTAAAACGCTTGATTTATTGAAACGGTTAAAAGCAGATTACCCTCGAGCGATTGCTGCTGAACAGCGTATTGATGAGTTGAAATTTACAAAAATTTATCTCATTGTAGCTATTATCAGTCTTGTCTTTATGGGCATCAGTTTTATGTTTAATCTAGTCCTTGCATTTGTCTTTTTGATTATCAGTGTCGGCTTAGGTATCTGGCAAATTAAAACGAGTCGTCAGGATCGTGAAAAATTGAATGAGAACCAAGCTATTTTGTCACAATTTGATGATAAATTGGCTTATTTTAAAGACTGGTTGCCTTCTGAAAGTCAAGATGTTGTTGGAAAAGTTGCTGATTTAACGCAACTTGACGAAGAAGCTCAGACCTTGCATTTGACTTTAAGCCGTTATGACCAGGTAGCAGATACAGCTAAACTTAGTGGATTACAAGAGCTAGATGAAGCGATTTTTGCAGAGTTACCAGATATTGATACAGCACCGAAATTATTAGAGCAGTGGGCGCAACAATCACGGGATTTGGTACGTTTGACACGTCTGAAAGAACAGTTATCAGGTATCATTGATCTCACAAAACCTTTTAATGGAAATGCAGAGCAACAGTTGCTGAACCAAAAAACATCAGAAAAGATTCAAAAAGCTGATGAATTAAATCAATTAATTGATAGGCACTCAAAAAACACCGCAGAAATTAATCAGCAAAAAACAGATAATACATTAGCAACATTAGGGGCTAAATTAGCTAGGAAAAAAGAAGAACTTCGTGATTATCTAATCGATTTTGCAACGAAAACAACTGAAATCGCTTTGACTGAGCAAGTTATGGCTGATTTATCTTCAGAAACACTTCCTGATATTTTGAATCGTGCAAGCGATATGTTGGCTCAATTAACAGATAATGCTTGGCAAGAAATCTATTTAGATAAAGAGATTTTGTGGGTAAAAAATGTGCAAAATCAAAGTCTACGCTTGATTGATTTATCAACAGGTACAAGAGATCAACTCCAATTGGCATTGAGATTAGCTTTTATTCAGTCTAAAAATCTTGATTTCCCGATTTTCTTGGATGATAATTTCTTAAGATTTGACCAAAACCGTCGCCGTAACTTTTCAAATATGCTTGCTGAAATTGCCAAAGAACGGCAAGTCATTTTATTAACGAGTGATCAAACTTTAGTACCTGAAACGAAAGGAACGATTAAACTATGACGCAGCTAAAAGATTTACAGGTTGGCGATGCTTTTGAAGGTTTGTACCTAATTAAACAAGCTGACTTACGTCAAACGCGAGCAGGCAAGCCATTCTTGGCAATGATTTTTCAAGATAGAACAGGACAGATTGGCGGTAACTTGTGGGATGCTGATGATCATATGGTTGAAATCTTTACTAGGGGTAAAGTCGTCTATATGCGAGCGATTAAAGAGCTTTATCAAGGTTCACCACAAGTCAATAAGATTTTTTTACGCTTACCTGAAAATACAGAGCCTAATAATCCAAAAGATTTTAAGCCTAAATCACCTGTAAATGAACAGGAATTAAGGGAATATATCTCTAAAACAATTTTTAAAATTGAGAATGCCACTTGGAATCGGATTGTGCGTCATATTTTTAAAAAATATGACAAAGAGTTTTTCGAGTATCCAGCCGCTAAAACTAACCACCATGCTTTTGAAGGCGGATTGAGTTTCCATACGGCAACCATGGCGCAACTTGCTGAAAAAATGTGTGAAGTCTATCCTGTTTTAAATGAAAGTTTGATATTGGCTGGTATCTTATTGCATGATATGGCTAAAGTGATTGAGTTTTCGGGTGCTGAGAATACGACTTATACTTTAAAAGGAAATTTGATTGGACATATTGTCTTAATTGATGAAGAAGTTTCAGAAGCGATACGTGAACTTGAAATTGATAATGATAAAGAAGATGTGACGATTTTACGTCATGTTCTCTTGTCTCATCATGGTCTTCAAGAATATGGTAGTCCAGTTAGACCGCAAATCATGGAAGCAGAAGTAATTCATCAAATTGATATGATGGATGCAAGCATTATGATGATGCAGACAGCACTTAGTCAAATCGCTCCAGGTGAAATGACACCACGTATTTTCCCGTTAGATAATCGAAATTTCTACAAACCTGATTTTAAATTGAATTAAAAATACTATCAAAAAACCTTCAAATATTATATTTGAAGGTTTTTTGATAGTATTAGAATGGATTAAGATTTAGAAATTTCCATTTGGAGGACATCATTAATAGCATCCTTTAAGAATGAAATGATTTCAAATTGACTGGGATGAATTGTACTACTCGCAATGAGATTAGCAAAGCCAGTTGAGATAACCCATGTACCAGTTAGGAGCGAATTAATCTGTGTTTCTGTCAATTTAGAATAAGTCGGATCATCCTGGATGAGTGTCCGAAAGATATTGTATGAAAATTCATTGACGGAATGACTATCTTCCCCATGTTTTTCTAAGTAAATTGTCTTGAAAAGCTTAGGATTTTGACAAGCAAAATTAATATAATTCAGACAGAGATTGATGACCGGGTCCTCATGTGTTTTCTTATTAAAAACATCATTCTGAAGCCTGTAGTAAATTTGAGAGAATAGCTCACGTTTAAGTGCTGCCATATTTTCAAATTCTGCGTAAAGCGGTTGCGTCGATATGTTCATATATTTAGATAGACCACGAGCAGTTAGTTCACTTGGACTTTTTTCTGTAATGAACTGTTCAGCTGCTCGTAAAATGTCTTCTTTAAAGATAGTCTTATTTCTAGCCATGTTATTTCACCTTTCTTAGTTATTTATTATATAATATAAATGTCTAATTTACAAGTTATATGAAAATTGTAATCATGGTATAATAAAGCATGACAGGTTTAATTGATTTAAAGCCATTCAGAAACTCATCTGGAGCCCTATTTTTAAAACGATTGCTAAACGTCGATGGTTCATTAAGACCAAGATGAATTAAGTTAAGTGAACAAGACTTTGAGTGGACGAAGTTCACGAATGCCCCCGCTTGGCCGAAGCGACAGCATAGGTCAAGTTTCAAGATTTCATTGTATGAAATCGCAGAAAGACTTTGAGTGGACGAAGTTCACGAATGACCCTGCTTGACCGAAGCGACAGCATAGGTCAAGTTTCAAGATTTCATTGTATGAAATCGCAGAAAGGAACAAGAATGACAACGACAAAATTGTCAAATGATGTACTGAGTATCGCAATTCAGGATTTTGGTGCTGAATTACACTCAATACAAAAAGACAGCGTAGAGTACCTTTGGCAAGGGGACCCTGATTTTTGGGCACGTCAAGCACCCGTGCTATTCCCGATTGTTGGTAAATTAAAAAACGGCAGTTACACTTATGATAATGAAACATTCAAACTTGGTGGCCATGGTTTTGCACGCGATCAAGTCTTTGAGTTACTTGAAAGTGAAGATGATGAAGCCGTTTTTGAATTGAAAACCAATAAAGAAACAAGAGAGGTTTATCCTTTTGATTTTCGTCTTAGAATCACCTATAAGTTAATCGGAAATCAGTTGACTGTGCAGTGGGAGGTTAAAAATCTTGATGATCAAGAGATGTACTTTGGCATTGGTGCGCATCCAGCTTTCAATGTGCCACTAGAAAATGGCAAATTTGAAGATTACCGTTTGACGATTACACCAGCACAGTCTCGTCAATATATCCCGCTGAATCCAGCAACTGGTGTCCTTGATTTATCTCAAAAACACACAGTTGATCAGTCTGAATTCGCTTTGACACGTGAGCTTTTTAAGGATGATGCCTTGGTATTTGAAACCCCTGAAGCAACGGAAGTATGCTTGTCTAGTACAGCAAATGACCGGTCAGTTAAAATTTCTTGGGAAAATATGCCATTTGTTGGTCTGTGGAGTCCTTATCCTGCTGACGCTCCATTTGTTTGTATTGAGCCATGGTGTGGTATTGCGGATGATCAAAATACAGATGGTGATTTAACAACTAAGTTTGGTATCAATGCACTTGCTCACGGTAAAAAATTCAAAGCTAGATATACGATAACGATTAACTAAATCTGGCGGCTAAGTATATCAGTCAGGATAAAGTCTAGTTTCTCATCGATATCAGGTATGAGAAACTAGACAAAAAATGCTAAGCCGTACCCATTGGGTGATGTGGTTATATAAATGAGATTGAGGGAGTAAATATGCAGATAACAGATTTACAAAATGGTTCGGACATTCGAGGAATTGCAATTGCAACACCTGAATATCCAATTACTTTAACACCAGAAGTTGCTGAAACAGTTGGTCGCGGTCTTGTGAACTGGTTGGTTGTTGAAAAGCAATTAGGTAACCAGCTTGAACAAGAAAAGTTAACAATAGCAGTGGGGCAAGATAGTCGCTTATCAGGAGATGAGCTAAAAGCTGCCCTGATAGCAGGTATCACCTCACAAGGTGCGCATGTCATTGATACAGCGCTATCAACGACGCCTGCGATGTTTAAGTCAACCCAATTTTCTGACTTTGATTGTGATGCTGCAGTGATGCTCACAGCAAGTCACTTACCTTATTATTTCAATGGTATTAAAATTTTCAGCCGTGAAGGTGGTGCTGAGCATGAAGACATTCACTATATTCTGACACATACGGCTAAAAATACACAGACAAGTCTTGGCAATATCTCAAAAAAAGATTTACTCACCCCTTATGCGCAAGACTTGGTGAATCAAATTATTGAGGGAACTGGTCTAGCGGATTCGCAGCCACTTACAGGTTATCATATCATTGTAGATGCCGGTAATGGAGCAGGTGGCTACTTTGCTGAAAAGGTCTTAGCAGTCTTAGGTGCGGATACTACTGGCAGTCAATTTTTAGAGCCTGACGGTCATTTTCCAAATCATATCCCGAATCCTGACAATCCTGAAGCCATGGCGAGTATCCGTCAAGCGGTTTTGACTCATCAAGCGGACCTCGGCGTGATTTTTGATACAGACGTTGACCGTAGTGCTGTCGTTGATCAATTTGGCAACACCTTAAATCGTAATAATCTGATTGCCGTTTTGTCAAAAATTGTTTTGGAAACAACGCCAGGCAGTACCATTGTTACAAATTCTCCGACATCAACGCATTTGAAAAAGTTCATCACGCAACTTGGTGGTAAACAAGTGCGCTATTTATGTGGCTATCGCAATGTCATCAACAAAGCCATTAAACTCAATCAAGAAGGGGTAGATACGCCTCTTGCCATTGAAACAAGTGGGCACGCTGCTTTCAGGGAAAATGATTTTCTTGATGACGGTGCCTACGTTATTGCCAAGATTTTAATGTTATTACCACAATTAAAAGCAGAGAATCGTCAGTTGAGTGACCTGATTTCAGATTTGCAACAACCAGTCGAAACTCAGGAAATTCGCTTTAAAATCAATTTGGCCGATTATCGGCCTTATGGTGAACAGGTGATTACAGACCTCGGTGAATTTGTGGCAGCAACAGCAGATTTTGACACTGACACGGATAATGAAGAGGGCATTCGGGTTAATCTGACAGGTGATTATGGTGAGGGCTGGTTTTTACTACGCATGAGTCTTCATGAGCCTTTGCTTGTATTACAGGTCGAAAATGATGTGCTTGGCAAAAATCATCTCGTCTTTCAAAGATTAGCAACGTTTTTCAAGCGCTATCAACCATTGGATAAATCAGCTTTGGAGAAGTTACTGCAATAGGAATTGACAAAAATTGAGGTAGCCATTTAAAATTTGGATGTTGGTCATTTAAAATTTTTATGACTAGTCTCCATTTTTTGTTGTCTAAACGTGCTAAAATAATAGCAACTATAAAATATGGTGAGGTGAAGGATGACTAAGCAAGTGAAGCAGAACATAGCAAAAATGGACACGATTTTATCTCATATTGGTATTAATCAAGATGAGGCAACAGGGTCTTTGATTTCACCAATTCATTTTTCAACGACCTACCAGCATCCTGAGTTTGGAAAATCGACAGGATTTGATTATACGCGAACGAAAAATCCAACGCGTACTAATTTGGAAGAGGCTTTGGCAGCGATTGAGGCTGGGCAGTTTGCGATTGCGACTAGCTCAGGTATGGCGGCCATAGTATTGGCATTAGAAATCTTCCCTGTTGGCTCGAAAATTGTGGCGTCCCGTGATTTATACGGTGGTTCTTTTCGTTGGTTTAATGACCAGCAAAAACGTGGGATTTTCGACTTCACTTATGTGGTGACAGAGGCTGATATGTTAGCTGCGATTACGCCTGAAACGGATATTGTCTATATTGAAACACCGACCAATCCACTCATGATTGAAGTTGACATCGCTAAGGTGTCCCAAAAAGCACATGAAAATGGTGCAAAAGTGATTGTAGACAATACCTTTTATACCCCGATTTATCAGCAACCATTAGTGCTAGGTGCTGATATCGTTGTTCATTCAGCAACCAAATATCTAGCAGGCCATAATGATGTATTGGCGGGAGCTGTGATTGTTAAGGAACAGGACTTATATAATCAGTTGATTTATAACCTCAACACAACTGGTCCAGTATTGTCACCATTTGATAGTTATCTGGTTATGCGTGGTTTAAAAACACTCGCTTTGCGGATGCGTCAGGCAACGGTCAATGCTAATCAAGTTGCTGATTTTTTAAGACAGCATTCAGCAGTTAAAGAAGTGCTCTATACAGGGCTGGGTGGCATGATTGCTTTTAAAGTTCATGAGCAGGATAAAATTCCAACTTTAATTAATACGCTCAAAGTGATTACTTTTGCTGAAAGTCTAGGTGGTGTAGAGTCGTTGATTACTTATCCAACGACACAAACTCACGCAGATATTCCGGCGGAAGTCAGAGCGAGTTATGGCTTGACGGATGACTTACTACGCTTATCGATTGGTATCGAAGATGCTAACGATTTGATTGATGATTTGGCGAATGCCTTGAAAGTGTGATGATAAATGGTAAGAAAATATGACTTTACAACTGCACCAAAAAGATTAGGGAATCATTCAGTGAAATGGCGAGAAACGGAAAAAGATTCGGAGATTCTACCTATGTGGATTGCCGACATGGATTTTAAAACTTTTCCTGAGATGAGTGCTGCGATTCAAAGATTCGCAGATTTTGGTGTTTACGGCTACGCCTATCCAGCGCCGTCACTTTTTGAAGCAATTGTGGCTTGGGAAAAAAATCAGCATGGTTATGAAATTGAACCAGATGATATCACACTGATTGAAGGTGTCGTACCTGCATTATCCGTTAGCATACAGGCTTTCACTCAGGAAGGTGATGCTATTTTGATTAATACACCGCTCTATCCGCCGTTTACGCGTTCAATTCAGCTTAATAAGCGCAAAGTCGTAACAAGTCCTCTCGTTGAACAGGATGGTCGTTATACCATTGATTTTGAGCAGATGGAGCAAGATATGATTGATAATGACGTCAAACTCTATGCGTTTTGTAGTCCGCATAATCCTGGTGGCCGTGTCTGGACTAAGGAAGAGTTGTCGCGCGTGGCAGATCTTTGTCGCAAGCATCACGTTATCCTCGTGTCAGATGAAATTCATCAAGATTTGGTGCTGTTTGGGCATCAGCACCACAGTATCAATACCGTTGGTGATTATAGCGATTTTGCCGTCATCTTAACTAGCGCCACAAAAACGTTTAATATCGCTGGTACTAAAAACGCTTTCGCCATCATCGAAAACCCAATCCTCAAAAAGCAATTTAGAGATCGCCAGTTGGCTAATAATCAGCATGAAATTTCTACTTTAGGCCTTATTGCGACAGAAACAGCGCTGACCTACGGTCAGCCATGGTTGGAAGAACTCAAGCAAGTACTAGAAGAAAATATTACTTATTTAATAGATTATTTCGCTGAACACGCACCAGGAATTAAAGTCATGAAACCAGAGGGCAGCTATCTCGTCTGGTTAGACTTCAGTGCTTATGATTTATCTCATGACGCCTTACAGCAACGCTTGCGTGACCAAGCCAAAGTCATCTTGAATGATGGGACAAGCTTTGGTATTGAAGGCAAAAATCATGCTCGATTTAATGTTGCAGCACCAATTGACCATGTGAAATTAGCAGCACAACGCATCGCTGATGTACTCCCTGAATAAAGTAAAAGACGACCTGAATGGCTACGTCTGGATGATGATAGACTTAGGCACCTAAAAACAAAGAAAAGAGAAATCACCAGTACCATAGCAAATACGACAGTTTTTTGATATAATGTTTAGGAAAGAAAATATCAGAAAGTTGGTTTATAATAATGGGAAAATTTCAAGTTGTGACGCATCCGCTAATTCAGCATAAACTCACTATTTTACGTCAAACATCAACAGGGACAAAAGATTTCCGTGAACTTGTGAATGAAATTGCTATGCTTTTGGGCTATGAAATTTCACGTGAATTGCCACTGGAAGATGTTGAAATTGAAACACCAATCATAAAAACAGTCCAAAAAACTTTATCAGGGAAAAAATTAGCAATTGTACCGATTTTGCGTGCTGGTATTGGGATGGTTGATGGAATTCTATCTTTAGTTCCAGCAGCAAAAGTTGGGCACATCGGCATGTACCGTGATGAAGAAACATTACAACCAGTAGAATACCTCGTTAAATTACCAGAAGACATTGACCAACGCCAAATTTTTGTTGTTGACCCAATGTTGGCGACAGGTGGCTCTGCTATTTTAGCAATTGACTCACTTAAAAAACGTGGTGCAGGTGCCGCAAATATTAAATTTGTCTGTCTTGTTGCCGCACCAGAAGGTGTTAAAGCTTTACAAGAAGCACATCCTGATATTGATGTCTTTACCGCTGCCTTGGATGAAAAATTAAACGACCATGGTTATATCGTCCCAGGTTTGGGTGATGCGGGCGATCGTTTATTTGGCACTAAATAAGCAAATGAAACAACTTGAATTTGTTCTAACACATTTTAGTGATAGCAGAGAATATCTTAAAGATGGTTATTATCGTGTTCAGGACTTTGGTGATGATGTCTATGAACTTGAATTTTCAACGGCAGGATATTGTGGGACTTTTGATAGTCATCCAGCTATTAAATTTCGAATTATTCCTGAAACCCAAACCATTACTTTCTTACTTTATCGAGATATGGTTGCGAGACCTATCCAGTTTTTCAAGCCAGAATCAGAAAGTGATGATGCCTTTGTTCAAGAGCGTTTTAATCAACTAGTGGCTAAATTTTATCAAGCCAAACAATCAACTTAGCACCTCCATATGGCAGGTGTTTTTTGCTAAAAAATACAGGAAAATACTTTGATTTCATTTTCTTTGATGTTATAATGGAGAAATGAGTCAGTGCAATTAAAAGCGGTGTGAATTTAATTTAGGATTAGGTTATTTTAATAAATATCTATAATTTTTTTTGCTTTTCTTTTAAAATATAGAACAGACTTAACGGAGTAATTTTGAAAAAAGTAAATGTGAAACAGATTTTGGTTGGGAAACCTTTAAAATCAACAGATGATGACAGTCATCTGCTCACAAAATTCCAAGCCTTAGCGATGTTATCTAGCGATGCCCTATCATCAATTGCTTACGGGACAGAGCAAATTGTCACAGTGCTTTTGACTCTATCTGCGGCAGCTATTTGGTATAGCTTGCCGATTGCGGCACTTGTACTTGTCTTGCTAGTTGCCTTGACGTTGAGCTATCGACAGATTATCCACGCTTATCCACATGGCGGTGGTGCTTATGTCGTTTCGACGGAAAACTTGGGGGCTAATGCTGGCTTAATAGCAGGTGGTAGCTTGCTTGTTGACTATATGCTAACGGTAGCAGTTTCAGTTTCAGCGGGTGCTGATGCGATAACTTCAGCACTCCCAACCTTGCACCCTTATAATCTTCTGATTTCGATTATCTTAGTTTTATTATTAATGTTGATGAACCTTCGTGGCCTTCGGGAATCAGCTGGTTTCTTGCTAGTGCCAGTTTATACTTTTGTAGCAGCGACAGTTTTGTTGCTAATCGTTGGTTTGTTCAGAGTGATAACTGGTGATTTATCTTATAATGCCACGAGTCATATGGGGAGCGTTGTTCCAGGTATTTCAATCATTCTTTTGCTCAAAGCCTTTTCTAGTGGTTCAGCCAGTCTGACCGGTGTTGAGGCAATTTCAAATGCTGTACCATTTTTCAAAAAACCTAAGGCACGTAATGCGGCTGGGACGCTTGCATTAATGGCTATGATTCTGGGTTTATTTTTTACGGGTATTACCTTCCTAAACTATTATCTAGGTGTGGTACCTAATGCACATTCAACCGTACTATCGCAAGTTGCACATACAATTTTTGATTTTAATGGTGTTGGTCGCATTTTCTATTATGTTTTTCAGTTCTCGACTGCTATGATTTTAGCCGTAGCTGCAAATACAGGATTTTCAGCTTTCCCGATGCTCAGTTATAACCTAGCCAAAAATAAATATATGCCTCACATGTACATGGAAAAAGGCGATAGATTAGGCTACTCAAATGGTATCATTAGTCTTGCTGCTGGAGCAGTGATTTTACTTGCAATTTTTAATGGCTCGACTGAACGTTTGATCCCGCTTTATTCAATTGGCGTTTTTGTGCCGTTTGCCCTTTCCCAAACTGGGATGGTGGTCAAGTGGCACCGTGAAATGGGTGGCAAGTTCTGGCGTCGTGCCATGTCTAATATGATTGGCGCTGCGATTTCTGCAATTATCGTTTTGATTTTATTAGTTTTCCGTTTAGCTGACATTTGGCCTTTCTTTATTGTTATGCCGATTTTGATTGGGATTTTCTATGCGATTAAGCGTCATTATACGGAAGTGGCACATCAGTTGCGACTTGAAGATAAGGTAGTTGACCATGTTTATTCTGGTAATGTTGTCATTGTTCTTGTCGGCAATGTGACCAATGTTGCTGTGGGTGCCATGAGCTATGCCCAATCTATAGGCTCGGAAATTTTAGCTGTTCATGTTTCAACTAAAGAAACTTATCGCAAAGATAAAGAGGTTGAGACAGAGTTTAAGGCTTTATATCCGAATGTCCGTTTTTCAATAGTGGAATCAAGCTATCGCGATATTGTTAAACCAGTTGTTCGTTACGTTGATTTAGTATCCAAATCAGCAGAGAAGAAGAATTATACGGTGACGGTTATCGTCCCTCAATTCGTCCCAAAACATTCTTGGCAAAATATTCTTCACAACCAAATGTCTGTCCGTATGCGATACTATCTCAGCTGGCGTGATAATGTGGTGGTGTCAAGTTATTCTTATCATTTGAAGAAATAAGATGAAAACGTAGATGTTATTATCTGCGTTTTTTGAATCATCTGTTGACTAAAATACTAATTGCTAATATAATTATGATATTAATAAAGTGCAATTTATAAGAAAGTTGGATAGGAATGAACGGGAAAAGTTTTTTAAGGAATTTAAGCCGTAAAACTAAGATAACCATTGCTACAGTGATTGTTTTAGCTGGTGGTAGCATGGGAACGGCAGCGACGATTTCAAATCATCAAGAACAAGTCAAGACAGCTAAAAGTGCTTTATACCAACAAATCGATGATTTATCAGATTTTAAAAGTAGTGAATTTTTATCGCTAACGTATACTAAGATAATTGATGCACAAGTTGAAAAATATGAGAAAAAGCATGATAGTCTTAAAAAATATTCTGATATAGAGCAGATTAAGTCAGAGACGAAACGTGTCAAGAAAGAAAGTGATAAAGCTAAGGCGCTGATTGCGAAAAATAAATCTAATCAGACCTTGCTAGAAAGTAGTATAGCAACAGCTAAGGCGTATATTAATGATAAAAATATTTCCTCGGAAAATAAAGAAAAGTTAACTAAGTTATTAATAGTATCTCGAAAGAACATTGATGACAAAACTTTTGAAAAATTAAAAGAGCAAAATAACTCGTTAAAAACAGCAAGCGAGCAGATCAAAGTTCAAATTGATCAGACAGGTGCTGATGGTGTTAGAAAGTCTCAAGCAACACTTGAGGTGCAAAAAAATGTTCAAGAGCTTTTGAAAAGTTCATTTACATCTGAAACTGATAAACAACTACTCAATACTGGTTTATATAATATCACAGCTGCTAAAACAGAATCATCTGCTAATTCAGCTGTCATAACCCTAAAAGCAACAATCGCTGCAACTCAAAAACATAATAAGCCTGCTGAAGATAAAGCAAAAGCAGAAGCAGAAAAGAAAGCAGCTGAGGCTGCGAAAGCCGCAGCAGAAAAAGTTGAAGCAGAAAGAAAAGCAGCAGAAAAAGCCGAGGCTGATAGAAAAGCTGCGGAAGTGGCTCAGGCCGCCGAATCTGAAAAGGCAACACAAGCTGAAACAGCAAATGTCAATAACACAGCTGCTAGTAAGTGGGCAATTGAAGATGGCTATACTTGGTATACACGTAAAGGTCATAGTACAGTCATTCCTCCTGGTGGTAGCTTACCTCCAGGGTACCATTGGCAAGTCCCTTAATAAATATTTAAACTTAAAATATGATAAACAATAAAAAATCCTGAACACTACAGTGGACAGGATTTTTTTGATTTAATTTATTTTAACAAGCCACGCTCGCGATACCAGAGGTCTGGTTGCCAAACCCAGCTAGTATCATATTGTTTCAGTAAGTCAAAACTTTCATCAGGCCCCATTGAGCCAGCTTGGTAGGGATAGAGTGGTGCTTTATCCGCTTGCCAAATGCTGACGATTTTATCAATCAAAGTCCAAGAAGCTTTTACCTCTTGCCAATGACTGAAATTCGTCGCATCGCCATTTAAGACATCATACATTAATTTTTCATAGGCTTCTGGCGAATTACCAAGCGCTTCTGCATCATGGCGGAAGTCGAGTTTGACTGGTTCAACCTCGAAACTTTTACCAACTTCTTTACCATTAACTTGAAGTGAGAAGCCTTCTGTCGGCTGAATGTAGATGGTCAGGATATTTTGCTCAATATCTTGATTGAAAATATTTTGCTCATTTTTAAAAAGGATATTAATTCGCGTGCCTTTTTCAGTTAGACGTTTACCAGTTCTGAAGAAGAAAGGGACACCCTTAAAGCGATCCGTCTCGATAAAAAAGACGCCACTTGCAAATGTTTCAGTTTTTGAAGTAGGATCCACAGATGGTTCGTCAACATAGGATGGATAATCTTGTTGATTGATACATCCTGTTTGATATTGACCGCGAATGAAATTTTTAGCAATTGTTGCTTCATCGGGAATAAATAAATTTTCAAGTACTTTGATTTTTTCAGGTAAGACGTCTGCGCTAGAGAAAGACGCAGGCTTGTCCATGGCCAAAATCGAAAGCACTTGTAGAATATGATTTTGCACCATATCTTTCAACGCACCAGATTTATCATAGTAGCCACCTCGATCTTCAACCCCGATAGATTCCGAGAAAGTAATCTGAATATTGTCAATGAACTCACGATTCCAAACATGTTCAAATAGAACATTTGCGAATCGTACGGCAAAAATATTTTGAATCATTTCCTTACCTAAGTAATGATCAATCCGGAAGATTTGATTTTCGTTAAAGGTCTCAGATAAGGCTTGATTCAGCTCTTTAGCCGTCTCCAAGCTTGTACCAAAAGGTTTTTCGATGATAAGTCGCTCAAACCCAAGGCCATCCACAATATGTTCTGATTTGAGATGACTAGCAATCGTGCCAAAAAACTCTGGTGCCATGGCTAGGAAAAAGACTTTATTATGGCCAGTCTCATATTTAGCGCATAAATCATCTTGCAAGTTTTTCAAAGTGATGTAGTGTTCAGCGTCCTCAACATCATGGCTTTGGTAATAAAAATGAGACGCAAATTTTTCGGCTTCTGTTTTTGAGGTCGTCAGATCGGCAATTGCATCCAAAACAACACCTTCAAAATATGCTTTAGTCCAAGGGCGACGCGCTGTCCCAATCACAGCAAAATGCTCTGATAAGACACCGGATTTATATAAGCGGAACAGAGAAGGATAAAGCTTTCGCTTAGCTAAATCGCCACTCGCACCAAAAATTGTAAATATTACTTGAGTCATATTGTTAGTTCTCCCAAAATTTCATTTGCCTATTATTCTAATTATATCAGAAAAAAACTCAGAAGTTCCGATAAACGTATGGATTTGTCGGTTTTTCGACCTTATCAATGTGGTCAGGTTTGATAACTGGCAATTCTCGTTTAAAAGGTGTGTAATAAGCCGTCTGAATTTGTCCGGTGATGCTTAACCAAGTATTGTCAGGATAAGTGGTGCCATCCGTTAAAGTTCTTAGGCCGAATACCCCAGAATCTGCGATGCAGTGAATAATCCCAAATCTAAAGAGGAACTGAGCACTGGCATCTGTGGGGTCGTTATACACAAAACCAGTGTAGGTGATGGTTTTACCTTCAAAGGTACCAGGAAAATTATAAATCAGCTCCATGATTTCCATATAGTTGTTATCTGTCACAGTAATCTTTGACAGATTTTCGTATTTGGCTAATTCCTTTTTCATCAGTTTGTCATAAGCTGACTTGGTAAAATAAACACTGGTGTTAGGTTGTAGATATTGAATTTGCGTGCCATCAGAACTATCGCCAGACCCTTCTGCTAGAGGGAAATTAAATCCTTTAGCTGAGACAATAGTTGCATCCAATGATTTAGACGGAATGAAAACAATAGCCATAAGTGGTGTGGCAAGTAAAACGAGCGCAAAAGCTCTTGAAAATTTAGTTTGTAAATGATGATTGTGCTCTGCATGGCGAATCCAGTTGACTAACTGAACAATAGCAAAACCCAGGGATAAAATTGCGGACAGCACCGCCAGATAGCTGTAGTGTGTATTGATATATTGATTGAGTTTACCAGTCAGCTGCAAATACATCATCAGCTCGAAATAACCGGACAAGATAAGAAACCGAATCATAGGAGACTCACCCCCAAACTAATAGATAAGACTAAAACTGAGATTGCAACAACATAACGGACGATAAATTTCGGTTTAAAATAAGCGCTCATCATCAACAAATTTTTCATATCAATGACAGGACCATATAAAAGGAATGCTAAAATCGGTGCTGGTCCAAAAAGACTAATCAAGCTCGCGCCGATAAAGGCATCCGCCTCACTACAAAGCGAGAGCAAGAAAGCGAAGACCATCATGACGATAATACCGAGTAATGGTGTATGGGTAACAGTCGTCAGCAGTTTCGTTGGCACGAAAACCTGAATAGATGAGGCGACTAGACTCCCGAAAACGAGGTAACGGCCAGTATCAAAAAACTCGTCAACGGCGTGTGAGAGTGCGGACCAGAGGTTTTGCAACCGAGATTGCTTTGCAATAGGGTGCTCGTGTTCAGCTACCCTTGCACGATTGAGTAGGATTGGCTCATCTAATCGATAAGCAAGTAGTAATCCGACGATTAAAGCCATCACCATGGCGCCACCAAGGCGCAAAAAAGCAAATTTAAATGAATTACCAAAGGCGATAAAAGTTGCGAATAAAACGACGGGGTTAATCATCGGTGCTGCGATAAGAAAAGGAATGCCTGTATAAGTTGGGACTTTCTTTTCTAGGAAACGGTTGACGATTGGTACGATGCCACACTCGCAGGAGGGAAAAAAGAAACCAGCCACAATGCCCACGATGACACGCCAAAAACGGTTTTTGGGCAGGTATCGGTTGACAATATCAGGTGATAGATAAGTTTCAATGATGCCTGAGATGAGGCAGCCAAAGAGGACGAAAGGTAAGGCTTCAATAATGATTGATAGAAAAATCGCAGCCAGCTGTGAGAAAGTGTCTGGTAAATGACTAATCATGAGTAAACTTGTCTTTTCTAGCTTGTGGTGCTTCGAATTTTTTTAGAAAATCTTCTGGCGATTTGATTTTCTTATCGGATGTTTTCTCGATTTTATCTGGATCAGTGAATTCGACTTGTGGTGGCAGTGCTGCCAGCTCATCTAAAACTTTATCTAGGTCATCGCGTTTTTTAAAGGTTAAGGCCATTTGGTTTTTCTCTTTTCTATAAGAAGTAATACTTACATTTTACACCATTTTTCATGAAAATATCACGTCATAAACAAAAAACATCTTTTTTTACGGTGAAATACTTGCTTTTTTTCAAAAAACCTTTATAATTAGATAGTAATGGTAGATTGTCGTATTGCGCAGTCTGTCTAAAAAATATATTTTTTATTCTAAAGGAGACATTTTTAAAAATGGCTAAAGAAAAATACGATCGTTCGAAACCACACGTTAATATCGGTACTATCGGACACGTTGACCATGGTAAAACTACACTTACTGCTGCAATCACGACTGTATTGTCACGTCGTCTGCCTTCATCAGTAAATACACCTAAAGACTACGCTTCAATCGATGCAGCGCCAGAAGAACGCGAACGCGGTATTACTATCAATACTGCTCACGTTGAGTATGAAACTGAATCACGTCACTATGCCCATATTGATGCCCCAGGTCACGCGGACTACGTTAAAAACATGATCACTGGTGCCGCTCAAATGGACGGCGCTATCTTGGTAGTAGCTGCAACTGACGGACCTATGCCACAAACTCGTGAGCACATCTTGCTTTCACGTCAAGTTGGTGTTGGTAAATTGATCGTTTTCCTTAACAAAAAAGACCTTGTTGATGATGAAGAATTGATCGAACTTGTTGAAATGGAAGTTCGTGACCTCTTGTCAGAATACGATTTCCCAGGTGATGATACACCAGTTATCGTTGGTTCAGCGCTTAAAGCTCTTGAAGGCGACACTGAATACGAAGACATCATCATGGAATTGATGGATACTGTTGACTCATACATCCCAACGCCAGAACGTGACACTGACAAACCTTTGCTTTTGCCAGTCGAAGATGTATTCTCAATCACTGGTCGTGGTACTGTTGCTTCAGGTCGTATCGACCGTGGTACTGTTCACGTCAATGATGAAATCTCTATTGTTGGTATCAAAGAAGAAATTTCTAACGCTATCGTAACTGGTGTTGAAATGTTCCGTAAACAACTTGACGAAGGTCTTGCTGGCGATAACGTTGGTGTACTTCTTCGTGGTGTTCAACGTGACGAAATCGAACGTGGTCAAGTTATTGCTAAACCAGGTTCAATCACACCTCACAAAAAATTCAAAGGCGAAGTTTATATCTTGTCTAAAGACGAAGGTGGTCGTCATACACCATTCTTCGATAATTACCGTCCACAGTTCTACTTCCGTACAACTGACGTAACTGGTTCAATCAAACTCCCAGCTGGTACTGAAATGGTAATGCCTGGTGATAACGTTTCTATCGACGTTGAATTGATCCACCCAATCGCCGTTGAACAAGGTACTACTTTCTCTATTCGTGAAGGTGGACGTACTGTTGGTTCAGGTATCGTTGCAGAAATCGAAGCTTAATTCATTTAGACTTCCAAATCTATTTATTGGTCGGACAATAAATAGAAAAGCACTCAGAGAAATCTGGGTGCTTTTTCTGTACTTTTTTTAAATTTGAGATATCGTATGTGTTTATGTCGAAATTTGGTGCAAATTTTATCAATAAAAACAGCTCATTTGAGCTGTTTTTATTATGCTTTCACAAAGATACCACGGTCAACAAGTGCATTCATTTGAAAATAGAATTTTTCTTGAATCATTTTGTTGTCAGCTGATTTGAAGATGTTCATGTTTTTCAGTCCTGATTTATCAGTGACAGAAAGTTTAAAACCTGATAAATCAGATTTGACAATGATTTTAAGTATTGGACCGTCACCTGAATTGGGGACGTTTTCTAAAATGCGAGTGAGTTCATAGTTACCAAGTTTGTTTTTAATAAAGGTTGTATCCATGAGGGTGTATTTTTTGATGCTAGGTGAGAGTTTATAAGTATATTGACTATCATCCAAATGTTTTTCAGTGACAAATGCCATGATTGGTTTTTTGATTGGTTTTACTGCTAGACCAATCAAATCTCCTTTCTATTGTGTACGATTATTTTTGTGCTAAGATTGATTTCAAGATTCGGACAAATTCCGAAATATCTTCAGAGGTTGTTAAATCTGATAAAGAAACCCTAACAGATTCTTTAAGTTTAGCAGATGTTTTGCCATAGACTGCTTCAAGAACATGCGAGGGTTCAATGACACCAGCGGTACAGGCGGAACCTGTCGAGATAGCAATGCCTTGCAAATCCAACTTCATCAGTAAAAGGTCTTGATTGAATCCAGGAAAGCCAAGATTAAGGACGTGTGGCATGGTTTCACCAAAGGCATTCACATAGTAATCAAAGCCATCTAGTTCAGAGAGGAGTTGTGTCTTGAGTGCTGAGACTTTGTCATAATTGGTATCAAGATGTTGAGCTGAAATCTCAAGTGCTGTTGCCATGCCGACAATATTATGAATGCTTTCAGTGCCTGCACGTCGGCCATTTTCTTGCTCACCCCCATGAATGAGATTATCGAATTTTAAATCACCATGGTAGAGGAATCCGACACCTTTTGGTCCATGGAATTTATGGGCCGAAGCAGAGAGAAAGTCAATGCCAAGTGTGATGGGATGGATAGGTAGTTTTCCCATAACTTGGACGGCATCAACGTGATAGACAGTTTGATGTGTTTTTAGGCACTTAGCAATTTCAGCGATAGGCAGGATTTGTCCAGTTTCGTTGTTGGCATACATGGTTGAGACCATAATGGTATCGTCTCTTAGCGCATTTGTGATTAAATCTGCGGTATAGCTGCCGTCGGGATTGGGTTTAACGAGAGTGATATCAAAGCCGTGACGGTCTTGCAAGTATTGGATGGTGTGAAGTACAGCGTGATGTTCTATTGCTGTCACGACAATATGGTTGCCTTTGTCTCGATTGGCTAGAGCATAACCGACAAGAGCCTGGTTATTGGCTTCGGAGCCACCAGAAGTGAAGATGATGTTTCTAGCAGGAATGTCTAGGACAGCTGCAATTGTTTTGCGAGAATCTCGGATCACTTTACCGGCAGAACGCCCGTAGTTATGAATGCTTGATGGATTACCAAATGTTGTGTTGAGGGTGTTTAACATTGCTTGTGAAACTTCAGGTAGAACAGGTGTGGTTGCAGCATTATCAAGATAAATCATGTTATTACCTATTGCATCAAGCTCAGGTATTCAACCGTGATTTGGTCAAGTACCTGAGCTTTGATTATCATTTCTATGTCAGTTAATCAGTTGTTTTATTGTATTGAAAGAGCGGGCTGACAGGTTTGTTTTCGTGGATACGGATGATGGCGTGTGCGAGTAGAGGTGCCGCACTAAGGTATTTAATTGCATCAGGCTTAGGCGTTTCAGTTTTAACGGAATCTGTAACAAGTACTTCTGAAATTGGTGCAGCGTTTAAGCGGTTAGCGGCACCTGGCGTGAATAAGCCGTGCGATGCAACGGCATAGACATCCATAGCACCAGCATCTTTTGCAATGACTGCAGCACTAGAGAAGGTTTTACCTGTGTTCAAAATATCATCAATCAAAATGACGTTTTTGTTTTTGACATCACCAATAATATAGCCATTTTCACGTTTTTGGTCATCATCTATATAGTCAACGATTGCAAGTGGACTTTCCAGATGGTCAGCAAGTGAACGCGCACGCTTAATACCTGAGTTTTTAGGTGCAACAACGACAACGTCATCACCAACCAAACCTTGCGACTGATAATATTCAGCAAATAAGGGAACAGTGTAGAGATTGTCAGCTGCAATATCAAAGAAACCTTGGACTTGAACAGCATGCAAATCAAGGGTTAAAATGCGGTCAGCGCCTGCGGTTGTGAGCATATTGGCAACGAGTTTAGCTGTAATGGGTTCGCGTGGTGATGCTGTTCTATCTTGGCGTGCATAACCATAATAAGGCATCACGATATTGACCGTATTGGCACTGGCGCGCTTACAAGCATCAATCATGATGAGCAATTCCCACAAATGTGTATTAACAGGATAAGATGTTGATTGCACGATGAAGATGTCGTATCCACGAACACTTTCTTCAATATTGATTTGAATTTCACCGTCAGAAAATTGTTTAGATTCAATTTTGCTGAGGGGAATACCCGCGCATTCAGAAATTTTTTGCGCCAATTCTAAGTTTGAGTTAAGTGAGAAGAGTTTGATATGCTTGTCTTTGTAAGTCATTTTCGTCCATTTCTACAAATAAATTTACTGTCTCTATTTTACCAAAAAAAAGAAGAAAAGAGTAGTCTTATCTTATTGTGAGATAATGTTGTCAAAATCAATGGATAAAATACCTAAGTTCATTTAAAGAAATGGCAACTAAACCTTAATATTGCGTGAATTTTCAGATGAAAAAAAGGATTATAATGTTAGGAATGAGGGGGATTATGAGTAATTAGGATATGACTTGACTTTAAAAATAAGAAGTGCTAAAATAACATGTGTAAACGATTTCAGAAAAAAGATAAGTTTTTTCTGAAAGTTTATCTATGCTAAAATTATATTTAGGGCGAGTTTCACCGTCATTCGTACAGTGAACTAAAAAAGGAGGCCTATCTCATGAAAAAAACAAAGTTAATATCACTTTTGGCAGTTTCTGCGTTATCAGTGACATTCTTGACTGCTTGTGGCGGTTCAAGTGACAAAAAAACTGATGATAAAACAACTGATTCAGCTAAGACTGCTGAAGCTTTCACTGGCGCAACACAAGGAACAGATAGCTTTGATACTTTGTCAAAAGGTTTTGCATCTAATGGTGCTTGGTTGAATGCAGTGACAAAAGATGTAGAGGCATCTGACAAAGTTTTGACTGTTGAAGGTTTATTTGCAGGAGACGGTCAAGTTAACCGTGAACTTGCCCTTTACAAATCAGGTGCTGACCATAAACCAGAAGCAACTTACACTTTAACTGTTAAAAAATTAGTTGTAAAATCACCAGATTTTGCCATTGCACAAGGTACAGTTAAAGGTGATGTTTATGTGAACACATCAGGTCTTAAATTTAAGGGTACTGGCAAAATTGATGGTAATTTGATTTTCGCCTCTGAAGACCTAAAAACTGCTTATGAAGCACTTGATGCTGCGGATAAAGGGACTGTAACAGGTGAGGTTAAGGTTGAGGCGTCTGATGTCACAACAGTGAAACCAGGTGCGATTTCTGTTGCGGCTAAAGGTGGTGCTATCAGCTACGATAAAGTTTCTGACGTTAAAACAGGCGCAACAAAAGGCACTGAAAAATTTGACGACTTAGCAGATACACTTGGCAAAAATGGTGCATGGCTTGGTGCAGCAACTGCTGATATCGATGCTGCTGATAAAACGTTAACAATTGACGGTACTTTCCTTGGTTCTAAGGGAAAAATTGCCCGCAAGGTTGGTCTCTATGCACAAAATGACAAACATCAAGTCACAAAAACATTTACTTTAACTGTTAAGAAAGTTATCGTTAATTCACCATTTACAGTCATTTCTAACGGTGGAATCAAAGGTGATGTCTATGTGACTAAATCTGCGATTGGTTTTGCTGCACAAAATGGTAAAGATGTAGATGGTAAACAAGTAACAGCAAAGATTGATGGTAATCTTTACTTTGCAACACAAGAACAACTTGATACTTATAATAAGTTAGATGCAACTGCTAAATATGACGTAACTGGTCAAACAGCGGTTAAAGCAGCTGAATAATATTGGATAATCACAGTTTCCAATTTAAAACGCCAAGATGGCGTTTTTTTGTTCCTGCTAATTTAGTGACTAGATATCAAAAATAAAGCAATTTTATGGTAAAATAGGACTAATAATATCAAAATGATACTTGTCAGATGTTGAAAAGAAAAGACTAATAAATTGAACAAACATGATATGTGACAGATAGAAACAGACAAGATATCCAGAAATGAGAAAAAATGACTGACTACCAATTTAGCTCAGAACTTGATGAGCGCCTCCGTAGTTTTATTGCGGATTCAGGAAACTTTGTGACAGATATTGGCTTTGTTCACGCCCTACATGCTTATGCTGTTGTTGGCATTGCAGAACCATTCGTCCTGCCGATTGAAGATAAAAATGTCATCCCTGTTTTTACATCAGCGGATGCTTTAACAGACTTTAAAAAACGTGTGACAGAACCTCTAACTTTTGTCAATCAACCTTTCATGACAGTTGTTGATCACTTATTGTCACAAGAATTTGACGCGATTGCTTTTAATTTACAACCTACCGGACAAGATGCTAGTAATGCAATTATGTTAGGACGTAGTGACTTGGTTGCTTTTCTTAACTATTATACGGATGTCTTAAATAAACTCTTAGGCTCTGCTAGTGAGGGAAAATCACAAATCGAGCGCTACTATTTGATGCCAGCTTTTGTAAGAACGACAGCGGATGGTGAGACTGCTCGAATTTTTGCGACACTCTCTAAGCCAAATGGTGATAGTTTTGTACCAGTATTTAGCAATATTCTAAGTTTTGCCAAATGGTATAACCATGCTGATTTTGGCATTCCTTTTCAAGAGCATGATGGTTTAGTGTTAATTTGGCAGCTAAGAGACATACAACATCCAAGCACGGGCGTCAATGATTTAGAAGATGTTTTAGGTGTGGCGGTTGACCCTTTTGATGCAGTTGACTATGAAAAATCCGTCATGCTCTGGGATGTGTTAAATATTTCAAATGAGACTGATGATTAGCAGAGGTTAATGGCTGTCTTGACTTTTTGACAAGAGAACAGGAGGTTTAGAACACAATGGGTTTTTGGCAAGAGGCGTTTAAGGCTGTGAAAGAAAATGATCCTGCCGCACGCTATAATTTTGAGATACTTTTGACATCTCCAGGACTTAAAGCGCTTGCGGCACACAAAGTTTCGCATTTTTTGTGGCGGCATCATTTTAAATTACTGGGGCGTATGCATTCACAATTTTGGCGTTTTTTAACACAGATCGAAATACATCCAGGTGCTGTGATAGAAAATGGTGTATTCATCGATCATGGTTCTGGCCTTGTCATTGGGGAAACAGCTATTGTCGAAACTGGTGCTAAATTATATCACGGTGTGACATTGGGAGGGACAGGAAAAGATACAGGCAAACGTCATCCAAGCGTCAGACGTGGTGCCTTGATTTCAGCTCATGCCCAATTACTAGGACCGATTGAGATTGGTGAGAATGCTAGAGTCGGTGCCAGTGCTGTTGTGACAAAAGATGTGCCCACAGCTGTGACGGTTGTAGGTGTACCTGCTAAGATTGTTCGTGTTCACGGACCTGCGACACCCGAGCGTGATCGTGCTAAGCTTGAACGTGAGCGCCATGTGAGTTTTTATGATCATATGGGTGGCATCTAGTAAATCATCTGCTGTTGAAGTCGTCAGATGATAGATATCCTGCTTTTGCAGAGGGTATTGAACGCAAGGAGAATGAAATGATTAAACTTTATAACACCTTAACCAGGGAAAAGGAGGATTTTGTCCCACTTGTTTCAGGTGAGGTTAAAATGTATGTTTGTGGCCCGACCGTTTATAACTACATTCATATCGGAAATGCGCGGTCGGTTGTAGCTTTTGATACGATTCGTAAATATTTAGAGTATCGCGGATATGTGGTAACTTTTGTGTCCAATTTTACAGATGTGGATGATAAAATCATTCAGGCAGCTAAGACTGCTAACGTGTCAATTGAAACTTTGGTTGAGACATATATTAAGGCTTTCTTTGCAGATACACAAGCACTTGGGGTGAAATCAGCAACAAGAAATCCACGCGTACTTGAATTCATGCCAGAAATCATTACTTTTATTGAAGTCTTGGTTGCAAAAAACTTTGCCTATGTTTCGGACGGCGATGTTTTTTTCCGTGTTAAAAAAGTTGCAGATTATGGGCGTTTGGCTAATAAAAATTTGGATGAATTAGAAGCTGGTGCTTCTGGTCGGACGGATACAGTTGAGCTTAATAAAGAAGACCCACTTGATTTTGCTCTCTGGAAGTCAAGTAAGGCAGATGAGCCCTCATGGGAAAGTCCATGGGGTGCTGGTCGACCAGGGTGGCATATTGAATGTTCTGTTATGGCGACGAGTATATTAGGGGACACGATTGATATTCATGGTGGTGGTGCGGATTTAGAATTCCCGCATCACACCAATGAAATCGCCCAGTCTGAGGCAAAAACGGGTCACACCTTTGCTAAATATTGGCTCCATAATGGTTTTGTAACAGCAGCAGATGGCGAAAAAATGTCTAAATCTCTGGGAAATTTTAAAACTGTTCATGATATGTTGCAAGCTGTTGATGGACAAATTTTACGTTTTTTCTTAGTCTCACAACATTATCGTAAACCACTTGCTTTCAGTGATGATACGATTAAAGACGCTGAAAATAATCTCAAAAAAATCAAAAATGCCTATGATAAATTAACATTTGAAATTGCGAAAAACCCGGTGGTGGCACAAATTCCAGACCAGGAAATTGATGGTTTACGTCAGGATTTCATCAAAGAAATGGACAATGACTTCAATATCTCAAATGGATTAACTGTTTTTTATGACTTGATTAAATATATCAATCAAGGTAATTTTTCTATGGAAGCACAGACTTTATTTGAAGAGATTCTGTCTATTATCGGCATTCAATTTGAATCAGAAGAGATGTTAGATGCTGAGATTGAACAATTGATTGCTGAGCGACAAATTGCGAGAGAAAATCGTGATTTTGCCCTGTCAGATAAAATCCGTGATGATTTAAAAGCGCAAGGGATTGCTTTATTAGATACACCAGATGGTGTGAGGTGGACACGTGACTGAATTTCGAGCTGATTTATTAAATGGTATTGCCTTAGCTTATGCTGGTGATGCTGTCTATGAAATATTTGTACGGGACTATTTGCTATCACAGGGGATAACGAAACCCGGTGAATTACAAAAAACTGCGGTGAAGTTCGTCAGTGCCAAAGCGCAAGCCTTTTTGATTTCTGAAATGGAAAAAGATGATATTTTGACAGAGGAAGAGCTAGTCTATTTCAAGAGAGGGCGCAATGCACATAGTAAAACGACAGCCAAAAACACGGATGTTGTCACATACCGAATTTCAACTGGTTTCGAGGCTGTTTTTGGTTTCAACCATTTGACTCATAAGCATGATAGGGTTGCTTTTTTAGCAGATTATTGCCTTGAGAAAATCTCTGAGCAAATTTGATGAAAAATCTTAATGTTTTCTGTAAAATAGAGGACATATAAGAGGTTGGGATATGTACAGAGTAGTTGAAATGCGTGGTGATAACGAGCCATGGTGGTTTTTTGAGAATTGGCGAGATGACATTATCGCCAAATATGAGTTTGATAATTTTTATGATGCTCTAAAAGCTTATAAGCAGGAGTGGCAACGCTTAGCACATGATTATCCAGAGTTTAAAAGTCAGGAAGATTTTTTGTCGGCTTTTTGGGTAAAGTCTGAGAAACGGTGGTGCGCAGAATGTGCAGAGGATTTACAACAGTATCATGGTTTGGCGCTTTTAGAAGAGTGGCATCCAGTAGAGACTTTTGAAAATCGCCTGCCATATGCTAAGACTTCAGGGGGGGCGCCGCATAAAATTTGTCAATTTAAAGGGTTAGGTAGCTAATTCTTTTTTTTATTCTTTTGTGACTCATGATGTGTGTCGAGAGTTAGGAAAATTTTTCGAGCTAAAATGTTTACAAATGTAAATTAATATGGTAAAATTACATTTGTAAACGTGAGGCGAGGGTATTAAAGTGTTTGAGATTTCAAATGAATCGCGAACCCACATAGAAGACGTCTCCTAAAAAATTAAATTTATTTTAACGGATGATACTGAGAGCGGTGCGACGTAGTCGCACATGCACTTTCTGTGGCGAGTAACCGCAGCCGCAAACTTCCGTAGAAAACTAGGGATTTGAAAGTTCCTGCGCTTACGTAGGTTCTGTAAATCATCTATTTTTCTGGGAAGTTAGCTTGAAGTTCAAATTAGGAGAAAAATTATGTCATTCTTAGAATCATTAGCAAATCGTCGTTCTATCTACGCTTTAGGTAAAGCTGTTGATGTTGAAAAAGCAACAGCAACAATCAAAGAAGCGGTTAAATTGTCACCATCAGCTTTTAACAGTCAAACATCACGTGTTTTGATTTTAGCTGGTGCCGAGCATCATAAACTTTGGCAAGAAATTGTTGCCACTGACCTTAAAGCTGAAATGGATCGGCAAGGTGTGCCAGAATCCGCTTGGGAAGGCACTAAAGCGAAATTGGATAGCTTTGCGGCTGCAGGTTTGACAGCTCTCTTCTTTGAAGATACTGATGTGGTGAAAAGCTTGCAAGAACAATTCCCACTTTATGCCGATAATTTCCCAGTTTGGTCTGAACAATCAACAGGGATTGCGTCGGTTAATGCTTGGGTTGCTTTGAGTGAGCTTGGCCTTGGTGCTAACTTGCAACATTACAATCCAGTGATTAATGCAACTGTTGCTAAAACTTATAGTATTCCAGCATCATGGAACCTTCGTGGTCAACTTGTTGTTGGCTCTCCTGAATCAGAAGCTGGCCCTAAAGCATTTATGGCTGATGAAGATCGTTTTAAAGTATTTGGAGCTTAAGATAAATCTAGATTAATACTTAATCCAAAATAAAAAAGACTAGGACAAAAGTTCTCAGTCATCAAAATATGAAAGTAGACCTGCTGGTTTACTTTTTTATTTTTGGTATTATTTGCTGAATGAATCCGAATTTCTTACATCATAATCATAATATTGTTTTACAATTTTTAGAAAAATGACATAGAAAAGGCTATGGATGGTTTCCATCTACAGTAGAAATTATTCATAGCCTATTGGGAGGGGGTCTCAACCTCTTTTTTATTAGGTAAATCTTTAATCCAAAGGAGGATAAAAGAAAGTTTTTACATTCTGAAAAATTGTTTCATTTCCGACAAAATAAATCGTATCATTTTTTTCTAAAATCGCATAGGGGCCAGGTGATAAGACCAATTCATCGTTGTGTAGAATAGCAACGATAGTGGCCCCTGTTGTTTGCCAAAAATTGAGCTGCGAAATCGATTGACCAATATAGTCACACGTTTCAGAAAGTAGGAGTTCATGTGGTGCCAACGGATTTTTCTTCTGAATGCGTGCTGTCTGTTCAAATAAAGTGGCGAGTGATTCTGATAGATTCTCAATCGCCGTTTTCTGAACAGTCATGATATTATCGATTTGAGCATGTAAGGTTTGAATTGTAGAAGTTTCTTCTGCCTGGTTTAAGAAATTTTTAGCCTTTTCTTGAGATAAAATTTTGACACCAGAGCCATGAACAGCTTGGACAATATCAAGGTCGCTTAAAATGCTGATGGCTTTACGTGCTGTCTCGGATGAGACACCAAATTGTACAGAAAGTGTTGATCTAGCGTGTAACTTAGATCCAATTGGATAGTCACCATCAGCGATTTTTTCAGCAATAGCATAAGCAATTTGACGGTAACGAGGTTCTCGAATTGTTTTCATATCTCGGGTCTTTCTATTTGAGGAAGTACTTAAAAATCCATTAAAAGTAAAAATGGTTGACAAAGTGACAATTTGTGTGTAACATTAAAGATGTCACTTTGAGACAACTTGTTTTTTATAAAGGGTTGTCACTTATAGCATAATTTTATCACAAAAACAAAATAAAAAGGGGGAATTTATGCCAAAAGTTGAAATAAAACAATTGACTAAAATATTCGGAAAGCGCCGTAAGGCAGCATTGGAGTTAGTCAAACAAAATGTCGGTAAAGACGAAATTCTTAAAAAGACAGGTAGTACTGTCGGTGTCTATGACATTAATTTATCTATTAATGAAGGTGAAATCTTCGTCATTATGGGGCTATCAGGGTCAGGTAAATCAACCTTGATTCGACTATTGAATCGCTTGTCTGAGCCAACAGCGGGACAGCTCATCATTGATGGTCAAGATATCACGAAACTGAATAAAAAAGAGTTGCTAGATATTAGGCGTCGTAAGATGTCTATGGTTTTCCAAAACTTTGCCTTGTTGCCACATCGGACAATATTGGAGAACACAGAGTTTGGTCTTGAAATTCAAGGCGTTCCAAAAGAAGAACGTCAAAAACGTGCAGAAAAAGCCCTTGATAATGCTAAGTTATTAGCCTTTAAAGATCAGTATCCAGCTCAATTATCAGGTGGGATGCAGCAACGTGTCGGCTTGGCACGTGCCTTAACCAATAATCCAGATATTTTGCTCATGGATGAGGCTTTCTCAGCACTAGATCCACTTGTTCGTCGAGAAATGCAAGATGAACTCTTAGATTTACAAGCCAACGTTCAGAAAACGATTGTGTTCATTACACATGACTTAGATGAAGCTTTACGAATCGGTGACCGCATCGCCATTATGAAAGATGGTAAGCTCATGCAAGTGGGTACAGGTGAAGAAATCCTAACCAACCCTGAAAACGACTACGTCAGAACCTTTACAGAAGGTGTTGACCGCTCTAAAGTCCTTGTCGCAGAGAATATCATGATTCCGGCCTTGACGACCAATGTCGCAGTGGATGGACCAACTGTTGCACTTCGTAGAATGCAAGAGGAGGAAGTCTCTGGTCTTATTGCAGTGGGTAGACATCGAACTTTCAGAGGTTATCTATCAGCAGATGCAGCAGTTCGTGCACGTAAAGAACGATTACCTTTATTGGATGTCATTGTAGACATGCCAGCTATTACGCCGGACACTTTAATCTCAGACATTCTACCAATTATCTACGATGCGACGACACCAGTAGCTGTTGTTGAAGAGGGGCGTTTGCGCGGTGTCATTATTAGAGGACTCGTGCTTGAGGCTTTAGCGGATACGGAATCTGAAGATGAGGCTGTTGTCGAAACAGAATCTAGCGAAATTGAATCTAACGAAACAGGGACTATGGTAACTAAAGTGATTGAAAAGGAGGAAGCGTAAGATGCATAATTTACTTGTAAGTCAACTACCTGTGGAAAAATGGGTGACGAATGGCGTAGACTGGTTGACGCAACATCTGTCAGGATTCTTCAATGTTATCCAAAATGGCGGTAACACACTTATGTCAGCCATGACTGACGGATTAATTGCTATTCCGATGTTTTTAATGATTGCAGGTATCTTTTTAATTGCTGTCGTCACATCACCTAAAAAATGGGGTTTTCCGATTTTTGCTTTAGCAGGTTTGCTGCTAATCGCCAATCAAGAACTCTGGTCAGATTTGATGAGTACCATGACTTTGGTTATTATGTCAGCCCTGATTTCTTTGATTATTGGTGTACCACTTGGGATTGGTATGGCAAAATCTGATCGCACACAAGCCATTGTACAACCAATTCTGGACTTTATGCAAACCATGCCTGGTTTTGTTTACTTGATTCCTGCCGTTGCCTTCTTTGGTATTGGTGTTGTACCGGGTGTCTTTGCTTCTATTATTTTTGCTTTGCCACCAGTAGTTCGTATGACTAATCTTGGGATTCGTCAAGTACCAGTTGATCTGGTCGAGGCTGCAGATTCATTCGGGGCAACCTCTTGGCAAAAATTATTAAAACTTGAATTACCAAATGCTAAAAATACTATTTTAGCAGGTGCCAACCAAACAATTATGTTGGCTCTATCAATGGTTGTTACCGCAAGTATGATTGGTGCACCAGGACTTGGTCGTGGCGTCTTATCTGCAGTTCAACATGCTGATATAGGTGCTGGTTTTGTCAATGGTCTTGCTTTGGTTATTCTAGCCATTATTATGGACCGTTTTGCGCAAAAATTGAACACGAAACCTGGTCAAAAATTGCCACAAAATCGCAAACGTCGTTGGCTTGTTATTGCAACATTATTAGTGATGGTCGGTGGTGGTGTCGTGAATTCATTTGCGACAACTAGTCAAAGTCATGAAAAAATTAGCCTTGGTTATGTTGAGTGGGATTCGGAAGTTGCCAGTACAAATGTACTAGCGCAAGCACTCAAAGAACATGGCTATGATGTTAGCCTAACGCCACTTGATAATGCTGTCCTTTGGCAATCTGTCGCTAATGGTCAAGTTGATGCCACTTTATCAGCCTGGTTACCTAATACACATGGACCTCTTCTTAAGAAATATAAAGACGATTTAACAGTCGTTGGGACGAACTTAAATGGTGTAAAAACAGGACTTGTAGTACCAGATTATATGTCAGCTAAATCAATTTCAGATTTGACAACTCAAGCTAAACAAGTTATTACTGGGATAGAACCAGGTGCAGGTATTATGGCTTCTACTGAAAATACAATCAAGGCATATCCAAACCTTTCAGGTTGGAGTTTACAAGCTTCATCCAGTGGCGCCATGGTTTCAGCACTTGAAAAAGCTTATAAAAATAAAGAAGATATTGTCATCACTGGTTGGTCACCACACTGGATGTTTAGTAAATATAAACTACATTATCTGGAAGATTCAAAAGTTTCAATGGGAGGTAATGAAGCCATAAAAACACTCGCTCGGAAGCATTTAAAATCTGAACATCCTGAAATTTATAAAGTTTTGAAAAATTTTAAATGGAAAACAGATGATATGGAAAGTGTCATGCTTGATATTCAATCAGGTATGGACCCAGATGAAGCGGCTGATAAATGGATTAAAGCTAATGCTAAAACCGTTGATAGCTGGTTTGAGTAAAGCGATTATCATAAAAATCAAAAAGTCTGACGACAGGTCAGGCTTTTTTAGTGTCGGCTAAAAATATTGCTGTTCATGAAAATTAGGTAGTGCTAAAATTTAGAAGGAAAATTTTATCTATTAGTTTAAAATACAGAAAAAATTGTATCAATCTATTGTGCGTTACCAGTTTATATGTGAATATTCCGGTAAATTAAGCCTTAAAATCCTTGACAAATATTTTAGGTAGTGCTAAACTATCAACTATAAACATTTAGAAAGTACAATATGGAAGAATTTTCAAAAACTGAACAAGATTATCTAAAAGCTATTTACCAGCTTGAAGAAAAAACGGATAAGATGGTTGGTATTACAGATGTTGCCAATTATCTCAAAGTCTCTGCACCTAGTGCAACTGAGATGATTAAGCGTTTGGCTAAAAAAGATTTAGTCGAGCATAAAAAATATTACGGGGTACGCTTAAAACCCGAAGGTTATCAAGAAGCTAGGTTTATCATCAAATCACATCGTGTTTGGGAGACTTTTTTAGTTGAACAGGCTGGTTATCAGATTGATGAAGTCCACGAAGAAGCGGAGAATTTAGAGCATTCCTCTTCTAAAAGATTAGTAGAACGTTTGTATACGCTCATGCATTTCCCTAAAACTGATCCACATGGCTCAGAAATTCCTGCAGAACGTTTTTGGGAGGGTGAAATTATCACGCATGATTTAAATCATGCAGAAGTTGGGCAACGATATGAAGTTGCATCGCTCTCACAAGAAGTAAAGGACTTTTTAGTTTGTTTGAATCTAGTTCAACCTAAATTTATGACATTATCAAGTGTTTTGAGTGATGGGTCAGTCATTGTGAGGACAGATGATGATGCTAGATTTGTCATTCCAAATTTTCAAAAAAATGGTTGGCAGTTAAAATACTATAGTCTTTAAAATGTCTATCTTAAAGACACTAACATTAACAGGAATTAAACTGAGTTCAGGCAAAACAGCTGTCGGGATATCTTAAATAGGAGTTGTCATGAAAGAAAATAAAAAATTCGTCGAGTACGTCAATGGTCCAAGTTTGGCGGAGGTTAATAATACTGTACCAATCCCTAAAAATACTAGTTTTTGGAAAAATATTGTCGCCTTTTCAGGACCGGGGGCTCTGGTCGCAGTAGGTTATATGGACCCGGGTAACTGGATTACATCAATTGGTGGTGGCGCTCAGTACGGTTATCTGCTTTTATCTGTCGTTTTCGTATCAAGTTTAATTGCCATGCTCTTACAATATATGGCATCTAAACTCGGCATCGTCACGGGGCTGGATTTAGCACAAGCCACTCGAAAACACACTAGCAGAAGAGTAGGGTTCATCCTTTGGATGATTACAGAGCTCGCCATTATGGCAACAGACATCGCAGAAGTTATCGGTGGCGCCATTGCCCTGAACTTATTATTTGGTCTGCCTATCATTTGGGGTGTCATCTTGACAGTCTTTGACGTCCTACTTTTACTCTTTTTGATGAAACTCGGCTTTCGCAAGATAGAAGCTATCGTCATTACCCTTATTCTCGTGATTATGGTCGTCTTTGTTTATGAAGTCGCCATTTCTAATCCCGTCCTTGCGGACATGCTCAAAGGCTTTGTCCCCCAAAAGGAAATCTTTAATCGTGGTCAGTTGACGATGGCTCTAGGGATTGTGGGGGCAACCGTTATGCCGCATAATCTGTATTTGCATTCATCCATTGCCCAAACTCGAAGCTATGACCGTAAAGACGAAGATGATGTGGCACGTGCCGTTCGTTTTTCAACTTGGGACTCTAACATTCAATTAACTGTTGCTTTTATTATTAATACCTTATTACTCGTCTTGGGTGCTGCCATGTTTTTCGGTCGTGGTGAAGGTTTAGGCACTTTTACCTCACTCTATAATGCCTTGCAAGATAACAAATTAGCGGGCGCTGTAGCGAGTCCTGTATTGTCCACTTTATTTGCGGTTGCCTTATTAGCATCGGGACAAAATTCAACGATAACAGGGACGCTTTCTGGCCAAATTGTCATGGAAGGTTTCATTAATTTAAAAGTGCCAACATGGGCACGTCGCTTAATCACGCGTGGTTTATCAGTTGTTCCAGTTTTAATTGCAGCGATTTATTATCACGGCCGTGAAGGTGGTCTTGATACCTTGATGATTCGCTCACAAGTTTTCTTGTCCATTGCCTTACCTGTTTCAATGATTCCACTGGTTTATTTTACCTCTAGTGAACAAATCATGGGCAAACGGTTTAAAAATAAAAGAATCATTGCTGGTTTGGGCTGGCTGGCGACGATTGTCTTGACGATTTTAAATATCAAGTTGATCATAGGTATGTTTTAGAATGGAAAAAACAGTTGCGTTTTTGCTTGATTTAAGACATTATCACTTTGGCATGATAGCATAGTTTTTATGACGATTTGTTTTTGACAAAGCATCAATAAAGTTTTATAATGAGACAGTAAAGACGAGTTAGTATCGAATGATTTGAGATGTTCTTACTCAAGATATGAGTGGGGGCATTGACTAGCGAGCAGTGGATGGTGAGAGCATTGTGAAATCAAGATATTAATACTACTTTATCATTCAGGGCGCCTCTAAAAACTTTGATTTGCCTCTTTTGACTAAATTTTCCTATCGCGTCGTTATTGCTTCGCGCCTTGCAGCCACAAGCCTTGTCGCAATGCCTAGCGCTAAAAAATTTAGCTTAAAAGTCATCAAAGCACTTTATGCGGCGAATAACCGTAGCCGTAAAAGCAGTTTTTAGAGGTACCTTGAACCTGATTTTGAAAAAAATTCACGCATTGCCACGTTACGGCTTGAGAGTTTTTCATCTTTTTGAGGTGGAAATAAAGTCAGGTGGTACCACGTGTTAACGTCCTGTGTTCATAATTGAACGCAGGACGTTTTTATATTTTTAATCAACTGAGCTTCGGCTTCTTGGTGTTAGGAAAATAGAAAAAAGTATGAAGACACTGTCGTGTCTTGACGTCTTTTTCCTACTTCACTTCTGCGATTACTCGTCGCGGTAAAAATCCTACACACCAAAGCAGTCGCCTCAACATCTTAATTAAGGAGATTAGTAAATGATACAAATCACATTCCCAGACGGCGCTGTCAAGTCTTTTGATAGTGGCGTCACAACTTTTGAAATTGCTGAATCTATCAGTAAATCACTAGCTAAAAAAGCACTTGCCGGTAAATTTAATGGCAAATTGATTGACACAAACCGTGTGATCACTGAAGATGGGACAATTGAAATTGTGACACCTGACCACGAAGATGCCTTACCTTTACTTCGTCACTCAGCAGCTCACTTGTTTGCGCAAGCAGCACGTCGTCTTTTTCCTAACATCAAGTTAGGCGTTGGTCCCTCAATCCAAGATGGTTTCTACTACGATACAGACAACGCTGAAGGTCAAATCTCTAATGAAGACCTCCCACGTATCGAGGCTGAAATGATGAAAATCGTCAAAGAAAATCTGCCGTCTATTCGTCGTGAAGTAACAAAGGCTGAGGCACAAGAAATTTTTGCAGCTGATCCTTATAAACTTGAGTTGATTGAAGAACATAACGAAGATGAAGGTGGTTTAACCATCTACAGTCAAGGCGAGTACACCGATCTTTGCCGGGGACCACACGTTCCAACAACAGGTCGGATTCAAATTTTCCACCTCTTGAACGTTGCGGGAGCTTATTGGCGTGGTAACAGCGACAACGCTATGATGCAGCGTGTCTATGGGACAGCTTGGTTCGATAAAAAAGACCTTAAAGCCTACTTGAAAATGCGTGAAGAAGCTAAGGAGCGTGACCATCGCAAACTTGGTAAGGAATTGGATCTCTTTATGGTCAATCCTGAAGTCGGCTCTGGGCTGCCATTCTGGTTGCCAAATGGTGCGACCATTCGTCGGACGATTGAACGTTATATCGTCGATAAAGAAATCGCGCGTGGCTATCAACACGTCTATACACCAATTATGGCGAGTGTTGATTTCTATAAAACATCTGGTCACTGGGATCACTATCATGAAGATATGTTCCCACCAATGGACATGGGTGAAGGTGAACAATTAGTCTTGCGTCCGATGAACTGCCCGCACCATATCGAAGTCTATAAAAATGACGTGCATTCTTATCGTGAATTGCCGATTCGGATTGCCGAGCTTGGCATGATGCACCGCTATGAGAAATCTGGCGCGCTTTCTGGTTTGCAACGTGTGCGTGAGATGACCCTTAATGATGGTCACGTTTTCGTTCGCCCTGACCAAATCAAAGATGAATTCAAACGGACATTGCAACTCATGACTGATGTTTATGAAGATTTTAATGTCACAGACTATCGTTTCCGTCTATCTTACCGTGACCCTGCAGATACACATAAATATTTCGATAATGATGAGATGTGGGAAAATGCCCAAACCATGCTGAAAGCTGCCATGGACGAGCTTGAGTTGGATTACTTTGAGGCAGAAGGCGAAGCAGCTTTCTACGGACCGAAACTTGACGTGCAAGTTAAGACAGCACTTGGTAACGAAGAAACCCTGTCAACAATTCAATTGGATTTCCTATTGCCAGAACGCTTTGAACTTGAATATGTTGGTGCTGATGGTGAAGGTCACCGTCCAGTCATGGTTCACCGTGGTATCGTCTCAACCATGGAGCGTTTCGTCGCCTACCTAACTGAAGTTTATAAAGGTGCTTTCCCAACATGGCTTGCCCCAACACAAGTAACCGTGATTCCTGTATCTAACGATGCACACGTTGAGTACGCTTGGAAAGTTGCGGATAGCCTTAAAGATGTCGGTATCCGTGTCCATGTGGACGAGCGCAATGAAAAAATGCAATACAAGATTCGCCAGTCTCAAACTAATAAAATTCCATACCAAATTATCGTGGGTGATAAAGAACAAGCCGACAAATCTGTCAATGTTCGTCGCTATGGTAGCAAAGAAACAGCTGAATTTAGCTTGACTGACTTTGTCGCAGCCATCACAGCTGATGTTGCCAACTACTCAAAAGTAGTCGCATCAAACGATTAAACATAAAAGCAGAAACTGACAACGAAATGTCAGTTCCTGCTTTTTTATATGATGTTATAAGGCTTGAAAATCTAAAATATCCAAGTCTAATATTTTACCTTTATCAATAATTGTTGCTTGAGTTAAAACGTTATTTTCTCGATTGCTGATTAAGTCATTTAAAAACGGTGAGATGGCTTGGGAAATACTTTTTGAAGCCGTTTGATATAATATACTTGGCGTATGGTCGACAACATAGTGTGTGACTCGATTAATCTCATAAGTGGGTGAAGACATGGTCGTGATATGTGAACTTTCAATCCCACCACCGGCATCAGCGGAAATATCAATGATTAGACTACCAGGTTGCATCAAAGCTAAATCCTCTGTTGTAATTAGATGGTCTTCACGATTCACATCCCAGAGCGATGCGTTCACAACGACATCGAAGTTCCCGAGGGTCTGTCTGAGTAAGCTTTCCTGATTGCGCCGAATGACGGTAACATCGGCGCCAAGACCTTGTAGGACACGTGTTGCTCCAAAAGCGACACTTCCTCTGCCAATTAGGGCAACTTTTGTATCGTAAGGCATCTGACCGGTCAAAAGAAAAGCGTGAAGGACGGCAGCTTCACCAGCTAGTTCATTATTACGCCAAAAGGTATGTTGATGATTGTCATACATCTCTTCCCAAGCGATAACGCGTACACCAGTGGCGAGAAGTACCTTGGTGATGGGCAGGCTTTGCTTAGCATGAATCCAGCCAAAGACAGTCTGATGTGGTTGAAGCTGACTTAAAATATCGGATTCGCCAATCTTAGGTTCACAAATGATGCTCTGTTCAAGAACGATTTGACGTGGGACGACTTGTGCGCCTAAGTCTGAATAACTCGTATCACAAATACCTAAACCGTGTCCATAACCTGTTTCCAAGTAAATCATTTCTGGATGGGTAGTGTGTGTCAAATCTTGTGGGAGTAGTGCAATGCGATGTTCATTCGGCTTGTGGCTTTTTAAAAAGCCGATGGTTTGTTTTGTGACCATGAGTCTCCATTCGAGGGACACCTACTGATGGTTTCTAGTAAGGGTGCTATGCTCAGTATAACATGTAAAAAATTTAATTGTCGGTTTGTTGATAAGTAGTGTTTAGAATGATGAAAGAAAAGTTAGGGAATGAAAAAACAGCAGTCATTGTCTACTGTTTAGTGACTTAATCTAAGAAAAATGGATTATGCAGTTTTTCTGCACCAATCCTAGTTTGTGGGCCATGTCCGGGAAAGACACGGTAATTATCAGGTAGTGTAAAGAGTTGCGTACGAATAGAGTGCTTCAGTATTTCTATATCGCCTGTGTTCAAGTCAGTTCTACCAATGGTACCTGAGAAAAGAGCATCACCTGTAAAGACAATGGCTTCCTGTTCAAAAACGAAAGAAACGCCACCTTGAGAGTGACCCGGTGTGGCAAGGACAGTGAAATCAAAGCCACCAATGTGATAATCTGTGTTTTCTGAAAATGTATGTTCTGCAGCATTGACCACGACATTGGGTAAATCATGTTCATGACGTGGTAAACCTGAGAGGTTAAGTGTTGGTGTATAGAGCCATTCTGCCTCAAGTGGACTGACATAGACAGGCGCGCCAGTTGCCTCGCGAACTGCCTCAACACTCATGATATGATCGTAGTGGGTGTGAGTCAAAAGAATGGCTGCGACGGGTTTGCCGAGGTCTCCGATAAGGCTGAGAATCGTGTCTGTGTCGTTACCTGGATCGATGACGAGTGTTGCCTTATCGTTGGATAGAAAGTAAGTATTTTCATAGGCGATAGGATTGGTGATCATTTTAATGTTCATAAAAACTCCTTTGAGATGTATCACGTTAGAATAAAGCGGTAGCAAGTGATTTTTCTTGTTGTTGCTTGTTTCCTTCATTATATCAAAAAACAATATATGTTATAATGGATTTAACTTATTTATAGATAGAAAACGAAAATTATGACCAAATACGCAGTAGTGGATTTAGAGGCAACAAGTGCTAGCCACACGAGTAAAATTATCCAAATTGGTATTGTCGTGGTCGAAAACGGCAAAATCATACAAACCTATCAAACTGACGTCAATCCACATGAAACGTTGGATTACCATATCTCCATGTTAACAGGCATCTCAACGGCACAAGTTCAGGCCGCGCCTGATTTTTCTGATGTCCTTCCAGACGTTGCAGCTATCTTGAAAAACTGTGTTTTTGTCGCGCATAATGTGAAATTCGACTATCATCTCCTAGCTCATACCTTTGCGCAACATGGTGTCAACCTTGATATGCCTAGAGTCGACACGGTCGAACTGGCAAGGGTTTTCTTCCCAACTCTGGAGAAGTATGGACTAGAGACACTTTCGCGTGTTCTGAACTTGCAGCATGATAAACCACATGAAGCACTTTCGGATGCCTATGCGACAGCCAAACTTTTGATTAAACTGCAAGAAAAAATGCGTCATCTGCCCAAAAATGTTTTGACAGAAATCGAACAGCACGCTGATAATCTCATCTATGAAACAAAACTTGTCATTACCGAACAATTGCCCGAAGCCAAGCGCAAGCATGCCGATATGATTAAGGTCAATCATATCTCAACCTTGAAACCGTATTTTGCGGAAAATAAAAATTTAGTCAAAAAGAATTTTAGACAAAATTTGAAGATGCTCAACTTAACAGAACGCCTGCAACAAAAAGCTTTTGCGGAAGTGGTGAAAGCACGGCTTGCAGATGATACTGCAGCTTTCATCGAAGCCCCAACAGGTATCGGCAAGACCTATGCTTATTTATTGACACTATTAGGTCAAGGCAAAAAGCTGATTTTGTCAGTGCCAACGAAAATCTTACAAGACCAGCTCATGCAAAATTTAGCACCTGTTTTCAAGGCGAAATTTGGGGTTAACTTTGCTAAAATGCTCGGGACAGCCAACTATATTTCCCTAGAAAAATTCAGCAAATTACTGTATAGAGCAGATGAAGGTAAAAATTTTGAAATATTCAAGATGAAAGTGCTGGTATGGCTGACAGAGACAAAAACAGGTGAACTTGATGAACTGAGTCTCACGATGACTAGCCATGCCTATCTGGATAGCATTCGTCATACGGGCGTTGTGAGTCCAGGACAACTTTATTTTGAGCAAGATTTTTGGCAGTTAACGCAGAAAAAAGCTGAGAATGCTCAGGTCATTGTTATGAACCATGCTTATTTAGCGGAACGAATAGCAGACCAAACAGAGATGTTTGAAGATAAAGTTTTAGTAGTGGATGAAGCGCAACAACTCTTTTCTGTTTTAGAAAATTCGCAACAAAAATCAGTCAAACTTTTAGATGAGCTTGTCAAAGTCAATCGTCATACTTCGCAGTTACACAAACGATTGTTAGAAAGCCTTACGCATCAGTTATCACGGCGACAACTAAATATTGATAAAATCCGTTTGGATGCGCAAGAACTAGGTCTGACAGCTATTACAGATGTCCTTGCCAATCCGGAAGATTTTGTCTGGATTCAAAATCATGTGCTCAAGTCTAGCCCAACAGATTTTCTAAATTTTGCGGCCATGATTCCTCAACAAACCAAGACTTATTTGATTGGCGCAACCTTGTCTATGTCGGATAAAAAGGCTGTTTTTCCAGAGCTTTTAGGTTTTACTGATTACACCTTTGACATCATGCCTCAGGAAAAAAACGACAACCAGCAAGTTTTTGTAGCAACAGATAGTGCCGATATTACAAGTCTCTCACCAGAGGCCTATGCTGATTTTATTGCTGAATGCGTGCAAACAGTCGCAAAACTTGGCAAACCAATGGTTGTCTTATTTACGAGCAATGATAGCCTTGCGCTAACAGCGCAGGCTTTAGAAGCAGCGGGAATTGACTTTCTCCAAGCTGATGCATCAGGAGATGCCAGCCGAATTAAGAAAAAATTTGATGAGCGTGCGCGAGCTATTCTCTTGGGAAGTAAAAAATTCTGGGAAGGTGTCGATTTTGAACGACAAGATGAGCTCATTTTGCTTGTGACGAGACTGCCATTTACAGTCCCTGATGATATTTTAATTCGAAAATATGCCAAGCGGTTCAAGAATCCTTTCTATGATTTTTCTGTTCCTTTGGCAACCTTGCAACTCAAACAAGCAATTGGACGTGTTAACCGTCGAAAAGATCAAAAATCAGTTGTCGTTATCCTCGACAAACGTTTGGCAGGTAAAACCTATGCCAAAAAAATGGTTAAGAATTTACGACAAGCCAGTCGTGTGGACTTTGCCAAGATAGAGGACATTTTACAAGAAATAAAAGATTTTTTGTAGTATAAGAAAGGCAGTTATGAGAAAAAAACGAATGACAAAAATCAGCCAAATTTGGATTGGTGTACTATTAATTATCTTGTCACTTTTGATTGGAACAATCTTCTTTTATATGCAAGCCATGAGTCCTTACAGTCGTGCTAAGTCAGATGCTATTAGTCTTGTTAAAGCAAAAACACCTGTCAAAAAAGTTACAAATTTTGAAGTTACGACCACAACGACAACGACTTATAGCCTTATCGGACAAGATAGTAAAGGAGAAGCGTTGGGTATTTTACTGCCTGCTAAGGGTGGTGAGATTAAAGTAGTCAAACTAGCAGATAATAAAAGTGATTTAACTGAAAAAACAGCAGCATTGACTCTTTATGATGGTCAAGTCGTTTGGCAGACTAAAGATATGGTCTTGTATGCTTTTGATACCGGTGAAAAAATAAAAGGTTAAAGTCATACAAGGTATAAAACGTCAAAGTAATATTAGAAATAGTTATGTGTTAAAAGATGCCCTTTTATTTTAGAATAAATTGAGAATATCGCAAGGAAAGGCTGATTTTTTAAGGTATTTTTGGTATAATTCTAGTTAATCGCAAATTTCTGTAGTTCAAGTTGGGAGAAGATACCTTATGAAATTATCAAGCCTAGTCAATAATCTAGAAGAATCGGTGACGCTAGCAGCGTCTGCGCGTGCTAAGGAGTTACAAACGCAAGGCAGAGATATTCTGATGCTAACCATTGGTGAACCTGATTTTACAACACCTGATTATATCGCAGCAGCAGCAAAAGCAGCGATTGATTCAGGAAAAGCAAGTTTTTATACCCAAGCAGGCGGTTTACCTGACCTTAAAGATGCTGTTGGTACTTATTTTGAGAAATACTATGGTTATGGTGTTGCGCGTCAAGAAGTTGTTGTGACAACTGGTGCGAAATTTGCTCTCTATGCTTTCTTTGCGAGTGTCTTAGATGCTGGTGATGAAGTTATCATCCCAACACCTTACTGGGTTAGTTATGCGGATCAGATTAAAATGGTCGGTGGTGTGCCAGTCTTTGCCGTTGGAAAACAGGAAGCAGACTTTAAAGTAACGGTTGACCAACTTGATAATCTCAAAACACCTCAAACGCGCGTTTTAATTCTCAATTCACCCTCAAATCCAACAGGTATGATTTATACCTCAGACGAATTGCGCGCCATTGGTAACTGGGCAGTAGATCATGATGTTTTGATCTTGGCTGATGATATCTATGGTCGATTGGTTTATAATGGAAATGCTTTTACACCGATCTCCAGTCTTTCAGATGCTATTAAAAATCAGACTTTGATTATTAATGGTGTTTCAAAGACTTATGCGATGACAGGTTGGCGGATTGGTTTTGCTGTGGGCAATCCTGAGATTATCAGTGCCATGAGTAAAATCGTCAGTCAAACAACCTCTAATCCATCGGCAGTCGCTCAGTACGCAGCGATTGAAGCCCTAACTGGTGATCAAACCGACATTGAAACCATGCGAGCAGAATTTGAACAACGTTTAAATACAATTTTTCCGTTAGTCAATGAAATCCCTGGCTTTGAAGCTATCAAACCACAAGGGGCATTTTACCTCTTTCCAAAGGTAGCAAAAGCTATGGCAATCAAAGGCTTTACGGATGTTACGGCTTTTTGTGACGATATCTTAGAAGAAACTGGTGTTGCCGTTGTGACAGGTGCTGGATTTGGGGCTGACGATAATCTTCGCATGAGTTATGCAACAGATATGGCAACTTTAGTAGATGCTGTCAATCGCCTTAAAGTATATATGACAACTTAAATTAGAAATGAAAAGAGGCACATGGGATGTTTCAATCAGAATTAGCTATCATGCTTTATGTTGAAAATATTGACGATGCTTTAAAATTTTGGCAAGCTATCGGTTTTGTCGGTCAAAAAATAGATGACAATGCAGCGACAATTAAACCTGCCACAGATAGTCAAGTCACGCTGAATTTGTATGCTAAGGCGTTCATCCGTGAAGTATCACCAGAAGTTGTTGACAATATACCCTCACTCATGTTTCAAGCCAACGACTTTGATGTCTTGCATACTAAAGTGACAGAGGTAAGTGATGCAATCGGTCAAATTGTAGTAGTACCAGGCTTGGGGCGTGTCTTTAATTTTGCAGACCCGGATGGTCACTATTATGCAGTTTGTGAAGTAAAATAGTTTTAGTCAAAGACTTTGAACGGCCTTCAATTCGTGAATGACCTTGCTTGGATGGCACCCCTGTGGCGGTCAAGTTTTCATGAAATGAAAGCGGAAAGTAGGAAATAGAAAAAATGGGAAACTTTGTATCAATCATTGATGTCAAAAATTATGTCAATCAAGAAATCACAATTGGCGCTTGGGTCGCTAATAAATCAGGTAAAGGTAAGATTGCTTTCTTACAATTGCGTGATGGGACAGCTTATTTTCAAGCAGTTGCTTTCAAACCAAATTTTATCGAAAAATTTGGTGAAGAAGAGGGTCTTGCTAAATTTGATAGCATCAAACACTTAGCACAAGAAACGTCTGTGAAAATCACAGGAACTGTTAAGGCTGATGATCGTAGCAAATTTGGCTACGAACTTGATGTGACAGATATTGAAGTCATTGGTGAGTCAGTAGATTACCCAATCACACCGAAAGACCACGGCACAGATTTCCTTATGGATAATCGTCATTTGTGGTTGCGTAGCCGTAAGCAACACGCGATTATGCTTGTCAGAAATGAAATTATTCGGGCGACTTATGAATTTTTCAATGCGCGTGGTTTTATCAAAATTGATAGCCCAATTTTAACAGGGTCAGCGCCAGAAGGCACGACAGAGTTATTTGAAACAGACTACTTTGGTCAGCCTGCTTTCTTGTCACAAACAGGTCAGCTCTACGCTGAGGCAGGTGCCATGGCATTTGGTAAAGTCTTTACCTTTGGGCCAACTTTCCGTGCTGAAAAATCGAAAACACGTCGTCATTTGACAGAGTTCTGGATGATTGAGCCAGAGATGGCTTTCACGACACATGAGGAATCTCTTGAGGTCCAAGAAGCTTATGTGAAACACATCATCAAGGCTGTTATTGACAATCAAAGCTATGCATTAAATGAGCTTGACCGTGATGTAACAGTACTTGAAAAATATATTGAAACACCATTTAAAAAGATTACTTATGATGATGCGGTTGCTTTGTTACAGGAGCATCAAGCTGATAATAACTATGAAAAAATTGAATGGGGGGATGACTTCGGCTCACCGCATGAAACATGGATTTCAAACTATTTTGGTGTGCCAACATTCATCCTCAACTATCCAAAAGCAATCAAGGCCTTCTATATGAAACCACATCCAACACGTGATGACGTGGTTATCTGTGCTGATTTGTTAGCACCAGAGGGTTATGGTGAAATCATTGGTGGTAGTGAGCGTGCGACAGACTATGAGTATCTCAAAGCCAAATTAGTTGAGTTTGGTCTATCAGAAGAAGAATACGCTTGGTATCTTGATCTTCGCAAATATGGTAGTGTGCCACACTCAGGATTCGGACTCGGCTTAGAACGTGCAGTGACTTGGATTACAGGTAATGAGCATATCCGTGAAGCGATTCCGTTTCCACGTCTCCTCCACCGTTTGAAACCTTAGGGGGAAATCATCCAATATGAAAAAAGTGTTACAAATTTCGATTGTAGTCATACTTCTTGCCTTAGTTGGTATGATTTTTATCAAAATGGTATCAGGAAAATCAGCAAAGTCTGATAATCGACCGATAAAAGTGACGAAATCTGTGGCTGATAAGGTCGTCGGTGAAAGCAGTGAGAAAGCTAAGCCGTCGACATCTAGTGAACAAGAACAAGCGAAACCAGAACCCAAATGGGTCAAGTCTGATGCGCCAATTGAGTTTCCAATTTTGATGTATCATCACATTGCAGATGTTGTTGATGGCAATACTTTATTTGTACCGGCTGATGAATTTAAAATGGAGATGACTGCACTCAAGAATGCTGGGTATTATACTTTGAGCCCTGAGGAAGCTTATCGTGTTTTGACGACCAATGAAAAGCCAGCAGAAAAAATTGTCTGGGTGACTTTTGATGATGGTTACAAAAATGCGCACGATACGGCTATGCCAATTCTAACGGCGCTTGGCATGAAAGGTAGCTTCTTCATTATTACTGGAAAGTTGGGAAATGAAGATACGATGACAGATGAGATGTTGTCAGAGTTGAAAGCTAATCCGCTTATGTCTGTCGGTAGCCACACCGTTAATCATCCAGATTTGGAATATTCAAGCCATGATGTAGCCAATACAGAGTTGATCGATTCTAAAAAGTATCTGGATAATTTGTTACATCAAGAGACATCTGTCATTTGTTATCCGGCAGGACGCTATAATACTGAAACTGCAGGACTTGCTGAGGCAGCAGGCTATAAGCTTGGTTTGACGACTAACCCAGGTCTTGCCAGCAGTGCCAATGGTCTCTTTGCCCTTAATCGTGTGCGTGTCTCTTATGGTCAAACTGAGGCAAGTTTTATGGCTTTAATTGGTAATTAATCACTTAATATATTCGTTTAACTAAAAAAGTAGCTATTAGCAAGTAGCTACTTTTTTATCATTATTTTTGACACAATTTTCTGATAATTTGTTATACTAGAAATAAGCACTATATTAAATGATGAGTTATCAGAGGAGAACTATTATGTTAATCAAAACTATCGCAACAGACCAAGCACCAGGAGCTATTGGTCCTTATGTTCAGGGCAAAATTGTCGGTGATTTTCTTTTTGCATCAGGTCAAATTCCACTGGATCCTCAAACAGGTGACATCGTAGGTGAGACAATCGCTGAACAAACACAACAAGTCATGAAAAATGTTGGGGCCATTCTTGCTGAAGCAGGCACAGACTTTAATCATGTGGTTAAAACAACTTGTTTTTTGAGTGATATGACAAATTTTGTACCATTTAATACTGAATATGCGAGAGCGTTCGGTGCAGAATTTCCAGCACGTTCAGCTGTGGAAGTTGCCAGATTACCTAAAGATGTTTTGGTTGAGGTTGAGGTCATAGCTTACTTGGGAAACTAATGTGTTAGAGATAAAAAAGTGAGCAGTCATCCATTTTGATGATTGCTCACTTTTTTATTTAACGAATCGAGTAAGAATGGTTTTTAGTGGCAAATATAAAAGTGTTACTAAAATAATTGTGCCAATCCCGTTAATGGCAGTGGCAAGAAGAGAAGTAAAAGCAGCAGCGGCGGCTGGTTCTAAACTAGCCCCCGCAACTAAGGCACGAATAAGGCCGTTTAAAAAATCGGTTAACAGTTTGACCAAGACACCAGATGATACAACGACTGTGACTAACCAGAGTTTATCGGGGGAAAATCGGTGTAAAGCCTTATATACAATCTGAATTGTTAAAGCGACTAAGACGTTACCTAGAAATACGATAGGCATTTCAATAGCATAACCATTAACAATGTCAAAAATAGCAAGACCAATAGCACCTGAAAAAGTACCGTAGCCAAAGCCTAAGTAAAGTGCTGCGAGTGCTACAACGGCATTACCAACATGGAAAAATGGAGCCCCAATCGGGGCAAAAATCGCAACGTGAAGTGACTGAATTGAGACATATGCGAGTGCTGCGAAAAGCGCAGCTAAGATGACTTTTTTTGTTTTATTTTGGGTGATGGGAAGAAAAACTGTAGTTTGGGCATTTTTTCGTGTTATCATGAGAAATCTCCTTTTATACTTATTGTTTATTGACTTTTAGGACTCGCGATAAGATGGGTACAAGTGCTGTTGCAATAATAATCCCTGAGATGTTTTGTAAAAGGTTAGGGAGTAGACTAGGCAGGAAACCACCAGGTCCATAAAAAAACATGTTTGCAAGACCATATCCGATGACCATGAGACTGGTAGCGAGTAGGTAGTTCAAGGTGCGAGATTTAGTACTAGCGGATAGGTAACCTTGTGTACCGTGAATGACTAGCGAAAATAACATCCATTGTGGATAGCCACTCACGATATCGAGTAAAAACCCGCTCAGTCCTCCAACGATAGCCCCCTCTTTTTTTCCGAAAAGAGATGCTGCAGTAAAAACTAAACCATCCATTACCGTGATAAATCCTCCCGGTGTTGGAATCAATAGTATTTTGGAGATGGCAACATTTAAAGCGATTAAGATGGCTAAAAAGATAAGTTTTTTATTGTTAGTATTCATAAGTAATCTCCAGTTCATTGGTCTTATATGTTTGACAGTTTATTATCGTTTTGAAAGGTCAGGTCGTTTTTGCAAATAGCTAAAAAATGATGTATCAACTAGGATTTGAAATGACCATTATCTCGGTAAGCACCGTGCCAAATATGTCCGAGATATTGATTAAAAGGTTGCCCATTTGTAATCGCTGCATGGACGAATGCTTTGGCTGTTGTTACAGCATCGAGAGATGATTGTCCATCGGCAAGTCCTGCGGTAATGGCAGCAGCAAACGTACAGCCTGCACCGTGATTATTATCAGAATGAACGAGTGGACTTTTGAGGTGATGAAAGTCCTGGCCGTCATAGTAAACATCTAATGCTTCATCGTGCTGATTATCAAAACGACGACCACCTTTGATAATCACAGTTTTAGCGCCATAACCGTGAAGAATGGTAGCTGCTTTTTCAATATCGGCAACTGTTTTAAGTTCACCAAGTCCAGATAAAATACCAGCTTCAATTAAGTTTGGCGTGGTGACATCAGCTACAGGAAGGAGCAGTTCTCGGATGCTATCTGCGTTTTCGGAAAGCAGAATACCGGCTGTCCCTTTACAAGCCAATACTGGGTCAATGACAATATTTTTCGGTTGATAACGTTCAATCGCATCGCGTACGACAGTAATCGTCCGAATATCGCCCAACATACCTGTTTTTAGTGCATCTGGCTTGCCACCCGCAAAAATAGTGTCTAATTGGCGCCCAACAATCTCTGGTTCAATCGTTTCAATAGTATGCGACCAATTATCATTAACATCCATCGTCACTATTGACGTTATGGCACTCATACCCAAAGTACCATATTCTTGAAAAGTCTTTAAGTCAGCCTGTAAGCCAGCGCCACCTGTCGCATCACTTCCGGCAATAGTTAGCGTCTTTTTCTTTGTTTTCATCTTTTATCTTCATTTCTTATTTTATTTTTTCTCTTGCAATCTATTCTATCATTTGGTATCCTAAATGGAACAACCAATTGGATTGTTTTTTAACCATCCAATTTACCAGAAAGGTTTGCAAGATGAATTGGGACATTGAGAGAATACAAAAGACGCCTATCTATCAGTCAATCATAAAGCACATCACCCAAAATATTCAAAGTGGTCAGCTATTACCAGGTCAAAAATTACCATCTGAGCGAAAACTGGCAGCTTTAATTGGTGTTAATCGCTCAACAATTGTACGCGTTATGACTGAGCTAGAGTCTAAAGGCATTATCAAGCGTCAACAAGGCAGTGGGACAATGATTAATGATGACAAATGGGGGCTAAGTCAAGAACCAGTAGTAGGTTGGCACCAGTTGATTCAGGGGCAGCAACCTGATGAACACCAATTATTGATGACACAAATCAAAGAAAAAAGTCAGAAAAAAGGCGTGATTGATGCCTATACAGGTGAGTTACCTCTTGATTTAGTGCCTGCTTTTGATTTGCCTCAGTCAAACTGGCGAGATTTTATTGAAGCTGATAAAAATCAAGACGCATTAGGGTATTTTCCACTCCGTCAAGCGATATCAAATCTTGTTGCACAAGATTATCGGTTTACGCTACCAGTTGAGCAGCTGATGATCACTTCAGGAGGGCATCAGGCGATTTTCTTGATTGTTCAAGCCTTGCTTAATAGTGGCGATGCAGTTGCGATTTGTCAACCCTCATTTTTATATGCCTTGAATTTGTTTCAGACTGCGGGTATTCGCCTATTTGGTGTGCCAATGGATGAACAAGGGATGCGTTTGGATTGTCTCGAAAATGAGATATTAAAGCATCGTGTCAAGTTAGTCATGCTCAACCCAACCTTTCAAAATCCCACTGGCACGACCATGTCTTTAGCACGCCGACAGGCTTTAATCAAATTATGCCAGACTTACAAGATTCCGATTATTGAGGACGATGCTTTTGGTCTGCTACCATTTGACAAGCACATGATGCTACCACCTTTAAAACAATTAGATCCGCAAAATGTGATTTATATCGGCTCTTTGTCTAAAATCATTGGCTCAACGACAAAAATTGGTTGGATTAGTGCCCCGCCAGCCGTTCTGCAAAAACTGTCAACGGCTCGGCAAGATTTAGATTTGACGCTCAGTATTTTTCCACAGGTCTTGGCTAATTATGCCTTATCAGATGTGACTTTTCAAGATAAAATTGCTACTTTACGTGCTAAAATCAGTGCTAGAATGTCCTATTTTTTTGACCTAATCGGTCAGAATTTTATTTGTCATCGCCCAGCAGGTGGCTTTTATGTCTGGCTCAAATTGTCAACGGATACGCTGACAAAAAAACAGATAGATGCCTTTTTAGCGGCTGGTATTTTGTGTCTACCTAGTTTTATTTTTGGTGACAAAACACCTGCAATTCGACTCAATATTGCACGATTAGATCGAGATGACATCAAACGATTGGTTGAGAAACTGCAAGAGTTAAAGCAGGTGGGAATTTGTTAGACAGAAAATTCAAATGCTGCCTATTCAATTGTTAAAATGTTATACTAGAGGTAGTTGTATATTGCTTGCCAGTTATACTCGTTTAACTATCTAAAACATACACTTTCTGATGGTAACTTCATTGCCTCCATTGCTTTCAACTATCTTGGCGCTTTAGCGCTTAGATAAGTAGCTATGTCTGACGTGCCTTGGTAGTTTTACCACTTAGGCGTAGGACAAAAGTCTTGACGTATACTTATACGCCGTTGCCTTTTTGCCTCTGGCATTGGAGTTGCCATTTTAGCGGCTTACGGAAAAGTGACTTACAACGTGGCTTGGTGGTTTTGGCATTGGCACTTTGCACTTCAGTGCATTAGGTACCACGCTATATACAGTAGACTTGATTTTTGAAAAAATCTTAGTCACTAGATTACCGCTTAGCCGTTGACTAACTGACAAAAATAGCTCAAAAGTTGCGTATGCTTTATATAGTTAGACAAGTATAAAAGTGATATCAAATATGATGCATGAAAGGGGCTAACTTGGCACAAGAAAATATTGTCATTCATGGGGCTCGCGCCCACAATTTAAAAAATATAGACGTCACGATTCCGCGAGATAAATTAGTCGTGATGACAGGACTTTCAGGCTCGGGAAAATCATCACTAGCTTTCGATACACTCTATGCCGAAGGACAGCGACGCTACGTTGAGAGTCTCTCGGCTTATGCCCGTCAGTTCCTTGGGAACATGGATAAGCCAGATGTTGATAGTATCGACGGTTTATCACCTGCGATTTCAATTGACCAGAAGACGACTTCTAAGAATCCACGCTCAACGGTTGGCACGGTAACTGAAATTCATGACTATCTGCGTCTGCTTTACGCGCGGATTGGCACACCCTACTGTATCAACGGTCATGGTAAAATTACAGCCCAATCTGTCGAAGAAATTGTCGACAGTGTTTTGGCTCTGCCTGAAAAGCAACGGCTCCAGATTTTAGCGCCCATTGTCCGCGCTAAAAAAGGTCAACACAAGAAGATTTTCGAGAAAATTCAAAAGGACGGCTATGTTCGAGTGCGAGTGGACAGCGAGGTCTATGATGTATCCGAAGTGCCTGACTTAGAGAAGAATAAGAAACATGATATTGACATCGTGATTGACCGAATTGTCCTCAAGGACGGGATTCGTGGGCGGTTGTTTGACTCGGTTGAGGCGGCCTTGCGTCAGGGTGATGGCTATGTCAAAATTGATACTATGGATGGCAATGAGTTGCTGTTCAGTGAATACTATGCCTGTCCGATTTGTGGCTTTTCTGTCCCTGAGCTTGAGCCACGTTTATTTTCGTTCAATGCGCCACAAGGTGCTTGTTCTGACTGTGATGGTCTCGGCATGCGCTTGGAAGTTGACCTTGATTTGGTCGTGCCAGATGCGACGAAAACGATTCGCGAGGGCGCGGTCGTGCCGTGGTATTCAGGCTCATCGACCTACTATCCTGCCGTTTTGGAGCAGGCCATGACGGCTTTCAACGTTGATTTAGACACCCCTTTTGAGCAACTAACAGAAGATGAAAAAAACTTGATTTTTTATGGGTCAGGGGACAAAGTCTTCCATTTTTATCACGAGGGAGATTTTGGTCTGCGTGATTTGGACATGGCTTTTGTCGGGATTGTACCTAATATTTTCAGACGATATGAGACTGGCTCTGACAGTACGAAAACCCAAATGCGGGCTTATATGAATGCTTTACCGTGTCAAACTTGTCACGGGAAGCGTTTGAATGAACAGGCCTTGTCTGTCAAGTTGAATGGCGAAACAGGTTATGACATTGCAGACTTGTCAAGCCTACCGATTGGTGAGCACTTGGACTTGATTCAGTCACTGGTCTTGTCAGAAAATGAAGCCATGATTGCCCGTCCGATTATCAAAGAAGTCGGAGATCGCTTGAGCTTTTTGAAAAATGTTGGTTTGGACTATTTGACCTTGTCTCGTAATTCTGGGACTTTATCAGGTGGTGAAAGTCAGCGGATTCGTTTGGCAACGCAGATTGGTTCAAACTTATCTGGTGTCCTTTATATTCTAGATGAGCCGTCGATTGGCTTGCATCAGCGTGATAACGATCGTTTGATTGAGTCTTTGAAAAAAATGCGCGATTTAGGAAATACGCTCATCGTCGTTGAACATGATGAAGATACCATGATGGCAGCAGATTACTTGATTGACATCGGTCCTGGTGCTGGTGATTTGGGTGGTGAAATTATCGCTGCTGGCACACCTAAGCAAGTCGCCAAAAATAAAAAATCTATCACAGGTCAATATTTGTCTGGCAAGCGAAAAATTCTAGTACCAGAAGTTCGTCGACCAGTAGATCCAGAGAAAACTGTTGCCATTAAAGGTGCAACTGAGAATAACCTACAAAATTTAGATGTTGCCTTTCCTTTAGGTCTGATGACAGCAGTAACTGGCGTTTCTGGTTCTGGTAAATCAACTCTAGTAAACACCATTCTTAAAAAAGCTTTGGCGCAAAAACTTAATCATAACAGTGATAAGCCTGGTAAATATAAATCAATTTCAGGTTATGAAAAAATTGAGCGTTTGATTGATATTGACCAAAGTCCAATCGGTCGGACACCGCGTTCCAATCCTGCGACGTATACCTCAGTTTTTGATGATATTCGAGATTTATTCGCCAATACCAATGAAGCCAAGATTCGTGGTTATAAAAAAGGTCGTTTCTCCTTTAATGTCAAGGGTGGTCGTTGTGAAGCCTGCTCTGGTGACGGTATTATCAAGATTGAGATGCACTTTTTGCCAGATGTTTATGTGCCATGTGAAATTTGCCATGGTAGACGTTATAATTCTGAGACATTGGAAGTTCATTATAAGGAGAAAAATATCTCAGAGGTGCTTGAAATGCGCGTGTCCGATGCAGTTGACTTCTTCAAGCACATTCCAAAAATTGAGCGGAAACTACAAACGATTGTCGATGTTGGTTTGGGCTATGTGACTTTAGGACAGCCTGCAACAACACTTTCTGGTGGCGAAGCCCAACGGATGAAACTGGCAAGTGAGCTTCAAAAACGCTCAACTGGTAAATCATTCTATATTTTAGATGAGCCGACGACTGGCCTGCACACAGAAGATATTGCAACCTTGCTTGGAGTCCTCAACCGTTTGGTTGAACAGGGCAATACAATCGTTGTCATTGAACATAATCTGGATGTGATTAAGACAGCTGATCATATTATTGATTTAGGACCTGAAGGTGGTATCGGTGGTGGTACGGTGCTGGCTGTTGGGACACCAGAAGAAGTGGCGCAGGTGCCTGCCTCTTATACGGGGCGTTATTTGAAAGAGAAATTGAAATAAAGCTGAAAACTTTCACGAATGTTTGATTTGTGAGAGTTTTTTGATTTACTTTGTGACATCTGAACATTTTTAGCGTATATAATATCGGAGGATATTGTATATGAAAAAAATGATCATAACTTTCTGTTTAGGGATTTTCTTTCTTATCCCTTTGTCGGTCACACATGCGCTTGATTTCGGAACAAATGTTTTAGTGCAAGCGACTGATAAACAGCTTTTAAAAATGAAACTGGATGATGAGGCTTTAACTATTTTTCTGATTGATACATCAGGAAATATGCAAAACAAGGACAAGCAAACGACGATTGACTTGATTAACCGTTTTGCGGTAGAAAGCGAGCAGGCAAGGATTGCGGTTATTGCTTATGATAATGACAGTCAGGTGCTTGTTGCACCAACAACTGATTCAACAGTGATTCTAGAAAAGCTATCAACTCTTGAATCTAGTGGGGAAAGTAATCTGACGGCTGGTTTGAAAACTGCTGAGGAACTGATTAAGCAGAGCCAAAATCAAAAGGCAAATATTTTTATCATTGCTGATAATGCCCCAACGGCAGGTGATATGCTGAAAAAAGGGACTTACACTAGCAAGGACAGTCATAGTTATAAATATGCGAATGCAGCTAATGAATATGCTAAGCAATTAAAAAAATCAAAAGTTTCTATCCGAACATTGATTTATTTGGCAAGAGTTGCTAAAAGTACTCAAGCACAGACACAACGATTTTTTGAAAATATTCAGAATGACGGTTTCTTTGATATTTCTAAAAGTCAAACCCTCGATTTTCTATTTGAGCGTACCAAGTCGGATCAAACGATTTTGACAGGTCAGTTTGATTATGGTGTGACTGTTTTTGACTCAGGTGGTAATCGAGATGCACAAGCACAATTTCATTATACTGATCATTATTTTGAGCAGTCTAGTGATGCTTATCAAAATAAAGCTTTGCCTTATAATCCTAGTCTAGCGACCATGTCCCTAAACTTAGAATTGGCGGCTTGGGCTAGTCCGACTCAAAATGATTATCTATTTAAGAGTGATAATGCTAAAAAATTACTTGGGAAATTAGGATTTAATCATTTTGAGGCAAATGATGGCTTCAAATTCAAGCCCACTAAAGATTCAATTGGTGCTATCGCAGCAGAGAAAAAGCTTACAGTTGACAAAGAAGATTATACGCTAATTGCACTTGCTATCCGTGGCGATGGCTATGAGGCAGAGTGGGCGAGCAATGTGACATTAGGGAGAACAGGTCAGCACCAAGGGTTTGAAAAGGCTAGCCAAGATGTTTTGAAATTTTTGGACAACTATATCAAAACGCATCACATTAAAGGTAAAATCAAACTTTGGCTGACAGGCTATAGCCGAGGTGCCGCAACAGCTAATTTGCTTGCAGGTGAATTGAACTCTGGTAGAAAATTACCGCAAGTTGAGCTTGCAGCATCAGATATGTATGCCTTTTGCTTTGAATCACCAGCTGGAACACTTGCTAGTTTTAACCCTAAAAATAAGAAGAATGACAATATTATCAATATTATTAATCTAAATGATGTGGTAACAAAAGTAGCACCAGATACGAAAAATTTTGAGTTTACTAGATATGGTAAAGATGTTCGATTACCAACTAAAGAAATTGTGGGAGAAACGCAGTATTCTTTATTACGAGATAGAATGTTAAGAGAGCTTGAAAAGATAGAGTCTCTTGATGATTATATTGTGGATGATTTTAAGTGGAAAAAATTAAGTTTGAACGTTAATTTATCAAATAAAAGTATCAAATTCAGTGTCAATGATAATAATCAAAATCATATTTTGACGGAGTATTTAGAAAAAGTCATAGGTACTTTCACAGCAGAAGAATTACTCAATCGAAATTACTATGTCCAAAATCATCAAGAGAGTGTACGTGGACTCATTGCAGCACTATTAGCGGATTCAAATGATAAGGAATTGGTAAGTGCCATTGAGTTAATCAAAATCATAGTAGATTTGAAAACCACATCTCTTGGCGAGTTTATCACAAGACCTTTACAGCAAAAGTTAGGACAGGCTCTAGGACTGGATGATATCACTAGGGAACTGAATAGTAGTGTTCTTGAACTCTTTGGAGATTTTATTCTCAAACATCCAAATTTAGCACTTACTTTATTTGAAAATCTAAAAATAGTCGGTGCCGCACATCAGCCTGAAATTTGTCTGGCTTGGTTACGGTCACAAGATAAAAATTACACTGAACCATTGCCAATATTGCAAAATCGGAAGCGTTCAGCGGTTGTAGAGGAAAAGAAAACTTACTATGAAACGAATGTAATTGTCGAAGGCCTAGCATTTGGTAAGATTTTAGGTGGTGGTGTCACACAAGAATTTGACAAAGCCGAATTATATGCCCTTCCTTTTGAAAATGGTCAATTTGATGGCTGGTATAAAGATGGTAGTCTAATTTCAAATGAGTTGGAATGTGATTACACGGTAACAGAAGAAAGTACTTTAGTCGCCAAATTTTCAGCTATTGAGGAAAGTGCTAATGAAAAGTAAAAAGGGATTAATTATCATATTTCTGGTTGTGGTACTAAGTGTTCTGGGATTACTCATGTTTCAACTTCCAAAAATATTCCCGGCAAAACAACCCCAGACCTTAAAAGATTTAGCTTATGATAGTGATAAGCGTTTAGGCTACACGGTTTATATTCCTGAAAATGGTAAGCTAGAACCCTATCTAGTGTTGACAAAAAATTATTACAAGCAAGGCAATGTTCTGTTAATGCGGAAATATCTAGTAGAGGCAGCAATGCCGCACAATGAAACACACACCAGTTCCTATTATGCCAAAAGTATACCAGACCGTTTTATGAGTGAGTTATTTATTCATGAATTTCCTGAAAGATTGAGTTCTCAAATATCTGATACCTCTATTAATATTATTGCTGAAGATTCAGTCATGTTTAGACACAATTCGGAAAAAATAAATAGAAAGATTTTCACCTTATTGGAAAAGGAATTAGATGATGATGATGATATGGTTGTAAGCGATGAAGAGAAGTTAAATTATTTCAAAGATGATAAATTTAGTCGAGCTATTGCCACACTTAAAAATAACCAATCTGCTTTATGGTGGTTAAGAGGAGTTGACCTGTATCATCGTCCCAATTATACAGCAGCAGTCAGCGTTTATGGATATGTTAGCTATCCAGAAGTCATGAGTCCAAACTATCTCCGCCCAAGTTTCTGCCTACCACCAAACACAAAAATAGCCAAAGAAACAATCAAAGGACAAGAAATCTACGTTTTAAAAGCCTTTCAAGATTTAAAACTACCCAAAGCCAATATTTTGGTGGAGGATATTGGCTTAACAGGACATGAACTAGAAAAATATTACATCAAGCACAACTATTTAGGCATTGAAGTTGAACTAAAAAATCCCCAGTATGGCGGTGTATTAAGCGATAACTTGACCGTTGCCAAAGGCGAAAGTGTGCAATTGCGTGCCTTGACTTTTTCAGATGGTCAGTTTGACGGTTGGTATTTGGATGAGCAACTGATTTCTCGTGAAAAAGAATTGACCTATCAAGTATTACAAAATCAAACCTTAGTCGCTAAATTTTCAGCTATTGAGGAAAGTGCTAATGAAAAGTAAAAAGGGATTGGTTATCATATTTCTGGTTGTGGTACTGAGTGTTCTGGGATTACTCATGTTTCAACTTCCAAAAACATTGCCAGCAAAACAACCCCAGACCTTAAAAGATTTAGCCTATGATAGTGATAAACGTTTAGGCTATACGATTTATATTCCTGAAAATGGTAAGCTAGAGCCTTATTTAGTGTTGACGAAAAATTATTACAAGCAAGGTAACGTTTTGTTAATGCGAAAATATTTGGTAGAGGCAGCAATACCACATAATGAAACACAGACGACTTCCTATTATGCCGAAAGTATCCCAGACCGCTTTATGAATGAGCTATTTATTCATGAATTTCCCTCGAAATTGAGCTCGCAGATAAAGATGACAACGTTGAATATTAAAGCTAAAAATGGCATACAGGTCGGTGATGAAATAGAAAAAATTAAGAGAAAGCTATTTCTATTACTAGAGAAAGAAGTAGGGATAGAAATTTTTGCTACGAGTGATGAGAAAAAAATAGGCTATTTTATTGATAAAAAATTTGAAAGGGCTATTGCAAGTACCAAGGATGGTACTTTGGGTTTATGGTGGTTAAGAGGTTCGGGAGCCCATCATTTTGTAGATTTGGCAACTTTAGTAACTGATTATGGTGGGGTTGGCTCATCAGAAGTTAGAACTCCAAACTATCTCCGCCCAAGTTTTTGCCTACCACCAAATACAAAAATAGCCAAAGAAACAATCAAAGGACAAGAAATCTACGTTTTAAAAGCCTTTCAAGATTTGAAGCTACCCAAAGCCAATATTTTGGTAGAAGATATTGGTCTAACAGGGCATGACCTAGAAAAATATTACATCAAGCACAACTATTTAGGCATTGAAGTTGAACTAAAAAATCCCCAGTATGGCGGTGTATTAAGCGATAATTTGACCGTTGCCAAAGGTGAAAGTGTGCAATTGCGTGCCTTGACTTTTTCAGATGGTAGGTTCGACGGCTGGTATTTGGGGGATAAATTGATATCTTGCGAAAAATTATTAACATACCAACTCACGCAGAATGAAACAATCCTTGCCAAGTTTTCTAAAAAAGAAACATTTCCAATAGAATAGGAACATGGCAAGGATATGAAAGGTGGAAGAAATGTAAAGTTTATTTCTGGCGTTTTCTCATTTTTGGTATTTTGACGAATGGACAAAGAAATTCAAATTTACCAAGGGTCTTTTCATATGTAAAAGATTTTTTACACATGAAAAGTAGTCAAAATTTTAATCTAAAAACACTAAAAAACACCTCAAAAAAATGTTAGAATAGAAAAGTATAACTTAGTCAAAGTAAGCATACTCATAGACCTGATTTTAACATCACAGAAAGAGGTAAACATGCGTAAAACAATGGACGGAAACATGGCAGCAGCTCATGTGGCTTATGCTTTCACAGAAGTGGCATCTATCTATCCAATCACACCATCTAGTCCTATGGCAGAGTACACAGACGAGTGGCAGGCTGCGGGACGAAAGAATATTTGGGGCGATACTGTCTCAATTAGTGAAATGCAGTCGGAAGCAGGTGCAGCAGGCGCAATTCACGGCGCACTCAAGGCAGGGGCATTAGCGACGACCTACACAGCATCCCAAGGCTTACTGTTGATGCTACCAAACATGTATAAAATCGCAGGAGAACTGCTCCCTAGCGTGATTCATGTGGCGGCACGTGCGGTGTCAACTAATGCCCTTAATATTTTTGGTGACCAGTCTGATGTCATGAGCGCGCGTGCAACGGGGTATGTCATGTTGGCAGAGTCTTCTGTTCAAGAAGTTATGGATTTGTCAGCTGTGGCACATTTAGCGACGATTGAATCTTCTGTGCCATTTATGAACTTTTTTGATGGATTCAGAACCTCACATGAGCTACAAAAAATTGAGGTCTTGGACTATGCAGATTTAGGTCAGCTTATCAATCAAGAAAAGCTGCAAGAATTTCGTGATAGAGCCATGAATCCTGATCATCCAACTGTTTCGGGGACTAATCAGAATGCTGACATCCATTTTCAACAGCGTGAAACAACCAATCGTCACTATGATAAGGTGCCTGCGATTATCCAAAAATATATGGGTAAGATTAATGCTTTGCGTGGCACAGATTATGATTTAATTAACTATTACGGGGCAGAAGATGCGACGGAAGTGATTGTGTCAATAGGTTCTGTCGGTGAAACGATTGAGCAGACTGTGGACTATTTGAATGCACAAGGTCGTAAGACTGGTTTCTTAAATGTGCATCTATATCGACCATTTCCAGCAGAAAATTTCCTTGAAAAACTCCCTAAAACTGTGACAAAAATTGCTGTCTTGGATAGAACTAAGGAGCCAGGTTCTGATGGAGAACCACTTTATCTGGATGTCAAGTCTGTTTTGTATGACCAGGCATCTGACATTAAAGTGATTGGTGGGCGTTATGGGATTGGTTCGAAAGATACGACGCCAAGCCAAATGGTTGCTGTTTTTGATGAATTGGGTAAAGACGCACCTAAAAAACGCTTCACAATCGGTATCAAGGATGATGTGACGAATTTGTCGCTTGAATTAGGTCCTTCGCTTGATTTGACACCAAGTTCAACGTTCCAAGCCAAGTTCTGGGGATTTGGTTCTGATGGCACTGTTGGTGCCAATAAATCTGCTATTAAAATTATCGGTAACCATACAGATAAATATGTGCAAGGTGCTTTTGCCTACGATTCTAAAAAATCTGGTGGTTTGACAATTAGTCACTTGCGCTTTGGTGATACACCGATTAAGTCAACTTATATGATTCAACACGCCGATTTTGTCAGCCTATCAACAGCCAGTTATGTCCACCAATATGATGTTCTGAAAGGGCTCAAAAAAGGTGGCACTTTCTTGCTCAATACAGTCTGGACTGATGAGCAACTTAATCATCATTTGCCAAGTCGGATGAAACGTTATATCGCTGAAAACGACATTCAATTTTATACGATGAATGCTGTTGAAATTGCGGGAAAAGCTGGCCTTGGTAGACGGATTAACACCGCCATGCAAGTTGGTTTCTTTAAATTATCACAAATCATGCCATTTGATGATGTCTTTAGCATTCTCAAACAAGATGCGCATGATAGTTATGCTCGTAAATCAATGAAGATTGTTGAGCAAAACTGGCAGGCAATGGATTTGGCAGTGGATGGCTTGCACAAAGTGACGATTCCAGCCGATTGGGCAGTAGCAAAAGCACCACAAGCCATTGAAGTTGGTGGTGAAAAAGTTAAGAAATACGTCTTTCAAATCGTCAATAACGTCAATGCGCAAGAAGGTGACAATCTGTCGGTTGGAGATTTAGTTGACAATGATATGACAGACGGTCGCATGCCACTTGGCACAACTGCCTCTGAAAAACGTGGTGTTGCTCTGGAAGTTCCTGTCTGGGATGTTGACAAATGTACCATGTGTAATGAGTGTAGTTTTGTTTGCCCACACGCAGCGATTCGACCTTTTTTACTGGATGAAGACGAACTAAACGAAGCACCTGAAGGTTATCTCGTCAAAGATTATCGCGGTGCTGATGGTCTCATGTATCGCATTCAGGTTTCTGTTGAAGACTGTACCGGTTGTGGACTATGTGTCGAGGCTTGTCCTGCCAAAGGTAAAGCACTCGAAATGAAACCTTACGAAGAAGTTCGTGCTGAGGCTGCAAATTGGGCCTTTTCAATGACCTTGAAAACCAAAGCTAATCCAGCTAAGGCCAACACAGTTATTGGGACACAGTTCAACACGCCATTACTCGAATTTTCAGGTGCCTGTGCCGGATGTGGTGAAACACCTTACGTTAAACTACTCACACAAATGTTTGGTGACCGCATGATGATTGCTAATGCCACTGGCTGTTCCTCTATCTGGGGTGGTGCAGCACCTGTCAGCCCTTACACAACTAATGATGCTGGTCAAGGCCCTGCCTGGTCCAATTCCCTTTTGGAGGATAATGCAGAATTTGGCTATGGGATGTGGTTAGCATCGCAAGCGCGCCGCACGAAGTTGGCAAAGGATTTGACAACGCTGCTTAATGACGTGTCAGTATCAGAAGAAGTAGCAGCCCTAATGCAAGACTGGATTGAGCATAAAGACGAATCAGAAGGTACACGCCAACGTGCTGAAAAACTCAAGAGTGCCTTAGCTGAATTGGGCTCAGAGTTTGACAGTATTCGAGCGCGTCAAGATCAATTTGTCAAACCTACTCAATGGATGATTGGTGGCGATGGTTGGGCTTATGATATCGGTTTTGGAGGAATTGACCATGTCATTGCCTCTGGTGCAGATGTGAATATGCTCGTCATGGATAATGAAGTCTATGCTAATACTGGTGGTCAAGTCTCTAAAGGGACACCACGTTCTGCAATTGAAAAATTCTCAGCAGCAGGGAAAGTTGCAGCTAAGAAGGACTTAGGTTTCATGGCTATGACCTATGGTAATGTCTATGTCGCCCAAATCGCCTCGGGTGCTAATAAAATGCAAACGATTAAGGCCTTTGAAGAAGCAGAACGTCATAATGGGCCGTCAATCATCATCGCCTATACACCATGTATTTCACACGGTTTACGTGGTGGTATGTCACAAACCATTCGAGAAGCTAAAGAAGCTGTAGAGTCTGGTTACTGGCAACTTTACCGTTACAATCCAAATTTGGAAGATATGGGGAAAAATCCCCTCACGCTTGACTTCAAGAAGCCTGATTTTGATAAAATGACAGAGTTCATGACCCAACAAGTTCGATTTGCAAGCCTACAGCGCATCAAACCAGAGACTGCACAAGCTTTGTTTGATAAGACGACTGCAGATGCGCGTCGTAAATTTGTTCGCTATGCAAGGATGTCTGGGGACTTGGATAAATTCCTAGCCAAGGAAGCGAAGGCTAAGGGTGAAGAAACAGTCCTTGTTACTTCATCCAAAGTAGAGCGTCCAAAGCGTGAAAAAGACCCTGAAGCTGAGGCTCGTCGTGCTGCCAAACGTGCAGAACGTGCTGCTAAACGTGCAGGAAAGTAACCTGAAAATTGAAAATAATGATGAATGTAAAAAAGCTAAGATAGAAGTTCTTAGTTACCGAAATAGAAAAGCAAAGTAGCTAAAATCAGATTGATTGAGCTAGTTTGCTTTTATTCTTGTCTTGTTTTACGTCAAAAAGTATACGAATGCAAAAAAAAGTGATACCGATAGCGTCGGAAATGATGTGTTGCTTAATATAAAATGATTATGATATCAGACTCTTATTTGGTTATAACTACATGTTGTCAATAGAAGATATGCCTAAAATATCTCGAAGAATTGATGGTCTGATTTACCTGGAAAGGCCTTTAGAAAATCCTAAAATAGACTGGTTTCAAGACTATCGAATACCATTGCTTAAACTCAAGCGACAGCAACATCACGGTAAGACCTTTGATTTCTCTACTATTCAGGACTTTCTTTTGACAGTCGCCCAACGCTCAGAAATGATTAGTGAGACCTATGTTGCTAAATTTGAGGCAGTGCTACCGGAAAAGCAAAGACATCATTTTCTGGGTATCTTGTCATGGGAAGTTTAAGTGCTTCACTTGATTTATTAGGCAAACTTCGTTGGTAAAACATGATATTAATTCAAAATAAATTCAAGAGAATCATCTCTTTTCGCTGTTAAAAAAAAACAAAAATGGTAGAATTGAAACATGAATGATTTTAATCAAATTTTCAACCTGCAATCATGGCAGGAAATAATTCAGCTGAATCTGACTCCTTGGCGTCTTTTTATTGCCATTGTCGACATCAGTCTGATTACCTTTTTGATTTATAGCGCCTTGCGGAGTGTGCAAGGGACAAAATTGATGACATTAGTGCGTGGTGTCCTCTTATTTATCATGCTAAAAATCATAAGTGGTTGGTTAGGACTGGGCACATTTGAGTGGCTCTTGAATCAAGTGATTACCTATGGTGTGATAGCCGCCGTTATCGTCTTTCAACCAGAAATTCGTCGTGGTCTTGAAAGTCTTGGTCGTACCACGAATATCTTCAGTTTTAGCTTATCGGATGATAAGAAAAGACAATCGAGCCACATCAAAGCCTATGAGAAATCATTCGACTACATGAGTGAGCGCAAAATCGGTGCATTGATTGTCATTGAACAATCCCAAACCCTTGAAGAATATATCTCGACCGGAATTAAACTGGATGCAGACATTACATCCGAGCTACTCATTAACATCTTTATCCCCAATACCCCCTTGCATGATGGTGCAGTTATCATTCAAGGCGATAAAATTGCGGTAACGTCAGCCTACTTACCACTAACCGAAAATAGTAAGATTTCTAAAGAATTCGGGACCCGCCACCGTGCGGCAATAGGTATCTCTGAGGTCTCAGACGCCATTACCCTGATTGTTTCGGAAGAAACAGGAGGCCTGTCAATTACCAAAAATGGTGAATTTTACTCAGACCTCTCAAAAAGCGAGTTTCATGACTTTTTGATTAAAAACCTAGAAGATACCAATAAAATGAACAAACGAGATAGACTCTTGAAGAAATTAAAGTCAAAGAGAGGTCAATCAAATGAAAAATAAAGATTTCGTATCATCAAAATTTATCTACATACTTGTTAGTCTTTTCTTTGCGATTGTCTTATTTTTCAATGCCAATGCGGTGTTACTGAAAAATTCTAACGATAGAACGAATGCGTCAGAAACATATTCAACGACACTTTATGATGTACCAATTGAACTGAAATATGATCACGATAAATACTTTGTCTCAGGGTTTGATGGCAGTGCTAATGTCTATCTAACATCCTATAATCTCGTACGGCTAAATGCTGAAAAATCATCAGACACCCGTAGTTTTCATCTGGTCGTTGATTTGACGAAGGTAAAAGAAGGGACAGTTGAAGTCCCTGTTAGAGTTGTCGAATTGGCGACAGGTGTCAATGCCCAAGTTGATCCAGGTAACATTTCAGTGACAGTTGAGAAAAAAGCAGAAAAGACTTTTGATATTACCCCTGTCGTTTCCCTTAAACTATTACCAGAAGGCTACCAACTGAAAAATGTCAGCATTGATAAGGATACGGTTAAGGTGACGTCAGGTGCCTCTATTATCACGCAGATTGACAAAGTGCAAGCCGTTCTACCTAGTGATGTGATTTTGGACAATGATTACGCTGGCAAAGTCTACCTACAAGCTATTGATAAGTCAGGTAAAGTGTTACCAGCGAAATTATCACCAACGTCTGTCAATATGAAAGTGGATGTTGAATTACCTAACAAAGATGTCCCGATAGTGGGCAAAATAACAGGTAAAAAAGATAGTTCCTTCACAAATTATAACTTCAAATTGTCTAAAGATACTGCCAATATTTCGGGTGAGCAGAAATTTATTGATGATGTGTCAAGTATTACAGCTAATATTGATGTGACGAATATTACTAAAGAAACGACAATCAAGGTTCCGCTTTCAGAGGATAATGTGACGATTTCGCCTAATGTGATCGATGTGACAGTGACACCGGTTAAAAAATAGGTTATAATGGTTATAAAATAAAAAGTAAGTTATAATAGATATAGCAAAAAAAAGGAAATGAGATAATAAATGGGTAAGTATTTTGGAACTGATGGCGTACGTGGCGAGGCAAATGTTGAGTTAACACCTGAACTAGCCTTTAAACTTGGTCGCTTTGGTGGTTTTGTGTTGTCTCAGCACGAAATTGGGACACCAAAAGTTTATGTTGCGCGTGATACTCGGATTTCAGGTCAAATGTTAGGCACATCGTTGATTTCAGGACTTTTAAGCGTTGGGATTGAAGTCTACGATCTTGGTATCATTGCGACACCGGGTGTTGCTTATCTTGTAAAAAAAGATGACGTATCTGCGGGTGTCATGATTTCTGCCAGTCACAATCCTGCCTTGGATAATGGTATCAAGTTCTTTGGCGCAGATGGTTTCAAGTTAGAAGATAGTCAAGAACTCGAAATTGAAGCCTTGTTAGATGCTGAACGTGACACTTTGCCACGCCCTTCAGCACAAGGCCTTGGGATCTTACATGATTATTCAGAAGCCGTTCGGAAATATGATGAATTTTTGAAAAATACTGCAGATGGTAGTTTTGAAGGTTTTAAAATCACTTTGGATACAGCCAATGGTGCGACTTTTACTAGCGCCCGTACAGTTTTTAGTGATCTTTCTGCTAATCTCAATGTCATTGGTGAGACACCTGACGGTCTGAACATCAACCGAGGTGTTGGCTCGACCCACCCAGAGAATCTGGCGAAAGCTGTTGTTGAAAATCGTTCAGATTTAGGTTTGGCTTTTGACGGCGACGGTGACCGCTTGATTGCAGTTGATGAAACAGGGGCTATTGTTGATGGTGATAAGATTATGTTCATCGTTGCTAAGCACTTGCATGAGAAGGGCTTATTAGCTCAGGACACAGTTGTGACGACTGTTATGTCTAATCTCGGTTTTCATAAAGCTTTAGAGTCTGTAGGGATTAACAGTGTGATTACAGCTGTTGGTGACCGTTATGTCGTTGAAGAAATGAAGAAAAACGGTTATAATTTTGGTGGTGAGCAGTCAGGTCATATCATTTACCTTGATAATAATACAACAGGTGATGGTCAAGCTTCAGCGATTTTACTTGTAAAAGTGATGCGTGAAACCGGTAAAAAACTATCAGAATTGGCAGCGCAAGTCACAATTTATCCTCAAAAATTAGTCAATGTTCGTGTTGAAAACAGCATGAAATCTAAAGCAATGGAAGTGCCTGCGATTGCGGCTATCATTGGTAAAATGGAAGAAAAAATGGCAGGTAATGGTCGTATTCTCGTTCGTCCTAGTGGGACAGAACCTTTATTACGTGTTATGGCAGAAGCGCCAACTGATAAAGAAGTAGATGAATATGTGGATACGATCGTTGCAGTTGTTCGTGAAGAAATTGGAATTGATTAATCAAGATGGTACTTATAAAATCAAAAATCAGAACCTTTTGTGAGGTTTTTTTTGTGAACTTGGGTCAGTGATAGAAAAATAAACAAAAAAACACCTGATGGATTAGCCAAATGCTAAACAGTCAGGTGTTTTCAAGTAATTATTTAGCGCGAAGTGCAGCCATTGTGATATAGTTGTAAGGTTGATTGAAATGTGGTAAGAAGAAGATGTCTAATAGTTTCAATTTATCAATCGTCACGTGCTCTTGGATAGCTAAGCTGAACATATGGATGTTAGCTGAAATATCTTCAGTTGAGGCAAGTTGTGCACCAACGATACGACGGGATGATTTTTCGTAGACAATACGGATTTTAACTGGTGCGTTTTCTTTGATGAAACCAGGTTTTTGTAAGTCTTCAAAGTCAGTGTAGTCAACATCAATTTCAGCTTTTTTAGCGGCAGCAACTGAAAGACCTGTTGACACCATGTTATAGCCGAAGATTGAGATACCGTTACTACCTTGTACGCCAATTGCATCAAGTTCCGTACCACCAACGTTATGACCTGCAACGATACCGCTACGAACAGCGTTTGTTGCAAGGGCAATATAGGTTGTCGCTTCAAGGGCGTTTGAATAAATTGTTGCACAGTCTCCAACAGCATAGACGTTATCGTCACTTGTTTTTTGATGATTATCAACAAGGTAAGCACCATTTCGGAAAGTTTCCAAGTGGTCTTTTCCTAAATCTGAATTTGCTGTGAAGCCAATGGCATTGATCACCATATCAACATCATAAGTGCCTTTATCGGTCACTAATTGTGTTACGCGTTTATCGCCTTTGTATTCAGTAGCGAGTTCACCAAAATGAAGTTCAATCCCGTTTTCTTCAAGATTTTTGTCCATATTGTGTGTGAATTCAGGGTCGTAGTAAGACGCAAGAGACGTTGGCATGGCATCAAAGAGGAGGACGTTTTTACCACGACGTTTAGCAGCTTCTGCGATTTCAACGCCGATATAACCAGCACCAATGACAGCAACAGTTTTGACATCTTCACGTGACATATCGTGGTCAACTTCTTGTCCTTCTTGGAAGAGTTTCAAGAAGTGTAAGCCTTCAAGGTCTTTACCGGGAATATTTGGAATGATTGGTTTACTACCAGTTGCCAAGATTAATTTATCATAGCTTTCTTCAGATTTCTCGCCAGCTTTATTTTCAAAGTAAACGATTTTATTATTGAAATCAATACTAGTCACACTTGATTCCATGAAGATTTTAGCCCCTTTTTTGCGGAAAGTTTCTTCGTTTGTATAAAAGAGGTCTTCATAACCATCGATTTGACGGCCAACCCAAAGTGCTGTACCACAGCCGAGATAGCTGAGGTTAGTATTGCGGTCGATTAGGACAACTTCAGTGCCAGGATAATTGTCAAGGAGTGTATTGGCAGCAGCAATTCCTGCGTGGTTTGAACCAATAATAACTGTTTTCATAGGTAGTAGGTTTCCTTTTCTTTTTTTAGAGGTGTGCTCGATACGTTAAACGTGAGACAGGTACTGAAGAAAGACCGATGTCCTAAGACTAGTCTGACTAACTGTATCTATCTAAGTGGCCCCTTTTACTTTTAGTGACATGGCCCGAGATGATTTGGCCAATTGAAGAAGTTTTGTAGCTGAAGCTTAATTAAAAGTATACGCGTTCAAGTTTGAGAACGCAACAAATATTTTGAGATTGTTTCAGAAAAAATCTAGAAAATCATCCGAAAGCATATGAGAATACACTAAGCTTAGTCGATGATAAGTTGGTAGAAACTAAGTAAAATATGTTTTGTTTTGTACTTAACTACGTCTAATCGTTTCACCTCCGTTTTGAATTGATGATTTTAAAAATGTGTGCTTTTTTATAAACACGCGAGTATTAATAATACCACACTTATTATAAACTAAAAAGAAAGCGATTGCAAAAATAGTGTATCGGAAATTTAAAAAGATTGAAAAAAGATGGCAAAGTTAATGCCATCTTTTTCAATCTTTACTTAGTCTGTGTTGACTGATTTGGAACTCAACGTTTTTGTCGTCTTGCAAATTCAGTGAATCGGAACTTATCAACTTGATGTCGACTATCCGTATATTGAAAGACACTGGCATCATTGAGAAAAACATGGCTTTTGACGCTGACGATGTGGCGGTCTAGCTGATTGAGATCTAGAAGTTGTCGGTCTTCGTCATTGATGAAATCAACGGTGATTTCTTTTTGGGCGAAGGAAATTTCTATTTTCAGCTGTTTTTCAAGGTAGTCGTAGAGGGAGTAGGCAACATCTGCTTTGCTCATATCAGGACAAATGTCATATTTGACAAAATCGTGGTCAAGGACGACTGCCTCGTCATCAATTTTACGAATGCGAATGATATGCCAGACGGGAATACCTGGTTCGAAAAGTGTCCGAGTAGCAAGTTCGTTATCAACAGTGATTTTCTCAAATTTAATGACTTCGGTGACACTTTGAAAGCCGAGGGAGTCTTGCAACTCCTTGTAGCTGGTTAAGCCAGAAATCGGGAAATTAAGTTTACTTGATGCGATGACAACAGAACCGCGACCTTTTTGTTTTTGAATTAAGCCTTTTTCTTCCAAAATTTGAAGAGATTGGCGGATTGTTGCACGACTGGCATCATAAATTTTGACGAGTTCATTTTCACTTGGTAGAAGATCATTCTCCTGATAGGTTTTATTTTTAATTTTATATTCTAAGTCATGTAAAATCAGTTCATATTTTTTCATATCTTTATTTTACCAAAATTCAGAGCAAAATATGTTAAAATGGAAGGGAAACGTTTACAATTTGTTTGAAACAAACAGAATTTTAAGAAACACTAGAGTAGCACAGAAAGACTTTGAGCGGACGAAGGTCGCGAATGACCCAGCTTTGGTGGAGCGCTAGTGTAGGTCAAGTTTCAAGCTTTCATTTTAATGAAAGCACAGAAAGGGAAGAAAAATGATTCAACTTATTGCATCAGATATGGATGGCACGTTGCTTAATGCTGAGATGGAAATTTCAGAAGAAAATGTTGCAGCGATTAAGAAAGTACAGGCAGCAGGGATAGAGTTTGTTGTTGCAACTGGTCGTTCAATTGAAGAGGCACAACCAATTTTAGAGTCAGCTGGGATTAAATGCCGTTATATCACATCAAATGGGGCGCAAATTTTTGATGAAAATGGTCAAAATATCTTCACTGTTGGGATTGAAAAGGAGAAACTTGCCTTAGCTCTGCCTATTTTGCGTCGCCATGACATTTATTTTGAACTTTTTACGGATCACGGTGGCTTTACTGAAAATATTGATGATCGGATTGCGAGTGTGGCACACTGGCTAAAAAGCACATCACCTAATTTGACTGAGGCTGAGGCGTTTGAAATCGCCAAAAGTCATATGGCGACCTTACCAATTAGCTTTGTGGCGGATTTCAAGGAAGTTTTGGATAATCCTGAAGTGACAGTTTTGAAAATCTTTGCAATGGGACAAATTGATGACCCAGCTTTATTATCGGCTAAGGAAGAATTGTTACAGATTCCAAATTTGGCTGTGACATCATCTGGTGCCAATAACATTGAAGTGAATCATGAGGCTGCGCAAAAAGGACAATCCCTCCAAAAAGTGACAGAGCTATTAAACCTTCCTTTGTCAAAAGTAGCAGCACTTGGTGATAATTTTAACGACATGAGCATGATTGCTGCAGCAGGTATTGGGATTGCGATGGCTAATGCTGAAGACGAGGTCAAGGCGATTGCCAAGTACACGACTGTGACGAATATTGAGAATGGTGTGGCACATGCAGTTGAGTGTATTTTAGCAGGTGAGTGGCAATAGGCATTAAAGGAGTGAGGTGAAAAACGTGAGTAGCGTTTTTTTTTTGCATCGAAATGAGAGCGCTATCACATGGTAGGAGACTTTTCGGTTTTTTTACGTTATAATAATAGTGACATAGAAGATAGACAATGTGCATAGAAAATATAGGTAAAACAAGATGACAAAAATAAGCGATGTTGCTGAAAAAACAGGCTATTCGATTACAACTATTTCTAGGGCAATTAATGACCACCCTTATGTTTCAGATAAGACAAAAAAGAAGATCTTTGACGCCATGAAGGAGTTGGACTATTATCCCAATAACGTTGCCCAACAGTTGAGAGGTAAAGGGACGAAGTTGATTGGTGTGATCATCTCCTTTGTGACCAACCCTTTTTTTACTTACTTGGTTGATGCGATTGAAAAAGCGGCTTATCAGGTTGGTTACCAAATTGTTATTTTACAGACACTGGAAGAACCTGAGCGGGAGAAAAGGTTTATTGAGATGCTGAAAAAACGTCAGCTAGATGGTTTAATTATGACCAGTCTTGATGATGACAGTCCGGAAGTCTTAAAACTCATTGAGGCGGGGAAAATCGTCGTCTGCAATCGCTATTTGGGTGAGCAAAATATCCCTCTGATTCATATTGACGAAAAAAAGGCAACCTATGAGGCGACCTATTATTTACTCTCTAAAGGTCATCGGAAAATCGGCTATGTGACAGGTAACAGAGGGAGTATGTTGGCTGTGGACCCACGTTTTAAAGGGTATGTACAGGCTCTGAAAGAGTTTGGTATTGAACCAAATTCAGATTGTGTCTTTCCGAGACGGCTAACGATTAGCGACGGAAAAAGTACCCTGACGGATGTTTTAGCCCTAGGTGAGGAGCGACCGGATGCGCTTTTAGTTATCAGCGATGAAGTCGCCTCAGGGATTCTAAGTCAATGTCATCTATTGAATATTAAAGTACCGGAAACTCTAGCGATAATTGGCTTTGATGACCAACCGATTGCAGAGGCACTGTACCCAGGATTGACAACTGTTAAGCAACCGATAAAGGAGATGGGTGAATACGTGGCAGCGCTTATCATTGCTAATATTGAACACCGTAAACAACCGGAAATGCCAGAGTTAAACACAAAATTAATTATCAGAGGAACAGCTTGAGACTTTCAGCTGTTTTTTTTAGAGCCAAATATGAAAACGATTATCAGATTAATGATTTTATTTGTCTGAAATAAATAATTTAAAATAAAATGATAAATATAAAGTTAGGATATTGCCGTTCTAAAAGATGTTTATAATTATAATTTTCAATTTTTTAATGATATGTAATGGCAATGATATGATGAGAATAAAATGGAATATCAATATAAAGTATTTTTATTGTGTTATTTAACGTATAGATATAGAGATAAAAATAGACAATCTTTATTTTTGGCATAGTTTTTGCACGTTAATAAACTTTATGAAAAGGGTTGACATAAAAATAGAAGTATAGTAAAATTCATCTATAAGCAATTGAAAACGCTTGCAAAATAGAAAGGAGAATCAGAACAAGTTTTCAGGAATTTAAACGAGAGTTCAATTCTAACTTAGCTAATAGGATAGAATTGAAACAAGGATAAAATCTGGTGGTTTATGAAAACGGTTGACATAAAAGCTTAGATGTAATATTGGTGATAATTACCATTCGTATTTTTAAGGAGAATTGGAATGAAAAAATGGCAAAAGTTAGGTTTAGGATTGCTGACTATGGCAGCAGTAACGTCATTGGCAGCATGTGGTAATGCAAGTTCAAAAGGTGGTGGAGATGATTTTCTATATGTCTTTAATGGCAAAGGAGAAATCGCTGACCCACTCAAAAAAGTCGTAGAAGAATACGGTAAAGAAAACAATATTAAGGTTAAGACTTACACTCTATCTGTTGGCACAACCAATGGTAATGAAGTTCAAACGACAGAGTTTAGTTCTAAAACACCACCGACTATCTTCTCGTCAGGTACACTCACTAACTGGGGACCTGATTCAGGAGATTATATGCAAGATATCAATAAAATTGATAATGCTAAACTTAAAAAATTGGCAGATGAGATTCCTGCAGCCCAACGTTTAACAGCTAAAAATGGTGAAAACTTCGGTTTGCCTTATAACATTGAAGGTTACGGTTATCAAGTTGATAAAAATGTCTTGAAGGATTTGTTTGAAGGAGACACTGATGCCTTGTTGGCTGACTTAAAAGCTGAACCTGATTATACGTCATGGCAAACTTTTGTCAAAGCAGTTGATGCTTATATCAAAGATGGAACAGTCTCTCCTGTGACTGTTAATGGTCATACCTATACTTTTGCAGCTGAGAAAAAAGGCTTGGCTAAAGAATTAAATGGCGTTTTCGTTGAATCTGGTGCTGAATTATGGACTTACCAAAACCACTGGGTATCATTCCCACTTAATACAGTCTTTGAAAATGTATCCGCAGCCTACTATGCTAAAGGTGATGAAGGCATTAAAGATGCAAAAGCAGCTCTCAAATCTGAAATCAAAGGACTAGACTTTGAATATTCTTACATGGCTGGTAAAAATGGTGCCGTTAAACGTGGTCCGGACTTCATTGACAGTGCTACGGGGAGCTATGATGCTTCACTTGCAAACTTTGTTGCACATAAAGGCTTATTCTTAAAACAAGGGAACTGGATTTATCCGAACCTTTTAAAACTTGATAAAGAGATTATCAACACGATGGATTTGATTCCAGTAAAATGGCCAGTCCAAGATAGTGACATCAAAATCAAAGACCGAGATGCGAAACTTTTTAATACGACAATTCCAGCCTTTGTACCAAACTACTTTATCATCAATAAACAAGCAAGCAAAAAACAACAAGAGATCGCAGCTGACTTCCTCGCTTGGCTTTATACGTCTGACCGTGGTAAAAAATTCCTCAAAGAAGAAGCTGGCTTTATCATGTATAACGATTTGAAAGACACAACATCGCCAAATAAACTTAATAATGCAGTTGCAGCCTATGTCGCAGCAGGTCCGACACTTGGCAATCCATTTGATGGCACACCAGGTTCATTCAATGATACCATTGGTGATTTCTTGAAGAAAAACTACATGACGAAAGAAAAATGGACTGAAAAAGACTACGACGATTATGTCGATAAATCAGTTAAAACTTGGGTAGACTTCAAGGAACAAAGTGGTCAATAATTAAATGTTACTGCTAAAGCAGTCTTGACTACCCGTATTGTCAAACGCAGTACGGGTGTTCAAGTTTATCAGCCTTATCAGCTTATCTTTCGCATCTTCTAGTGATGTTCGAACTGAATCAAGGAGAGTTTAATGTCAAAATTATATAAAAAATGGTTCTTTCCATTTGTTTTGCCTGCCTTTGCCGTCTTTCTGATTGTTGTTTTAATTCCCTTCATAATCGGAATTTTCTACTCTTTTACAGGCTGGCGTGGCTCATTCTTTATGGGACCAAATGGTCGGACGACCAATCCTTTTGAGGCCTTTCTTGGCTTGAAAAATTATATCGCAGCTTTCAAACAAGAATCCTTTCGCTCAGCCTTCTTATTCTCGGTAAAATTTACGGTACTTGCGGTAATTGCAGTCAATGTTGTTGCCTTGGCACAAGCGTTACTGGTGAATGCCATTGGAAAGGCTGTCGGAATTTTCCGAGCAACCTTTTTCCTACCAAATTTATTAGGTGGTCTATCTTTAGGGTTCATCTGGCTATTCATCTTCAACAATATTTTCACAAAAGTTTTGTTTGGTAAAGAAGGTCTGATTCCGATTAAATTTTTGACCTACATGACAGATAAAGACCCCAACAAACTCATGTTTGCGATTTTAATCATGGCGGTTTGGCAGATGTCGGGCTATATGATGGTCATTTACACGACGGGTCTTGCCAACATTTCGGATGATTATTATGAGGCAGCATCGATTGATGGTGCCAATGCCTTTCAAAAATTCTTTAAAATTACCATTCCAATGCTCATGCCAAGTTTTACCATTGTTTTCTTCCTCGTTTTATCTAGATGTTTTATGTTGTTGGACCAGAATATTGCGCTGACGAATAACGCACCGCAAGGCTATCGGATGTTAGCGGCACAAGTTTTGAAAGTAACTAATGATACGAATGGTAACTACGGGATTGCACAAGCAGAGGCCGTGATATTCTTCCTTGTTGTGGCAGCTATTTCAATTACGCAAACCGTAATTTTGAAAGGTAAAGAGGTGGAGATGCAATGAACAATTCAGTACAAACAACCGGACAAAAGCTTGGCAAAGTTGTCATGTTTATCATCTTATTAATCATGGGTTTGGTGACGATTTTCCCAATCGCATTCATGTTCATGAACTCTTTCAAATCTCAGGCTGAGATTGTTGATTCACCGTTGGCTTTACCAAAAGAGATTACTTTTAAGTATATCTCACATGCTATGACTGAAATCAAGCTTGTGCCTTCTATTTTATTGACTGTCTTGATCACAGTTCTTGCTGTTGGCTTTATTGTCATTCTATCTTCAAGTGCTGCTTGGATGATGGTGCGTGTGAAAAGTAAGTTTGCCATGTTTGTACTCTTGCTTTTTACCTCATCAATGCTGATCCCCTTTCAAGCAGTGATGTACCCACTCATTGCCATGTTTGAAAATGTTGGCTTGAAAAATGTGCCAGGTTTGATTATTATGTATGGTGGTTTTGGGCTTGCCATGTCGACTTTTCTGTATCATGGGTTTATGAAGAGTGTGCCGGCCTCATTAGAAGAGGCTGCTATTATAGATGGTGCGAGTGTTTTTCAAGTTTACTTTAAAATTGTCATGCCTCTTGTCAAACCGACAACGGTAACAGTCATTATTCTCAATGCCATGTGGGTCTGGAATGATTATCTCTTGCCATTCTTGGTGTTAGGGGATTCAGAAAATAAAACCTTAACGCTAGCTCTTTACTACGCTAAAATGAAGGACGGTCCTTATTCAGTGCCTTGGGATTTGATGTTCCCAGCAGTCTTGATTACTGTTATTCCAGTTATCATTCTCTTTCTATTCTTGCAAAAACAAATTATCAAAGGAATGGCAGATGGTGCTGTGAAGTAAAAAACAATTGATAAGTTGGAGAAAAAATGAGTCATTATATTGAGCTGGTGAAATTTGACAGTCCTGTCAATCTTAAAATCTTTGAAAATGATAATACCCTAGCTAGTTTTCCGCATTTTCATAAGGAAGTCGAAATCATTTATGTCAAAAAAGGTTGTGTCAATATTGCCTATCAAAATGAGATGATGGTCCTACATGAATCAGAGATGATTATTTTTCCGAGTGGTGCAACGCATGCTTTCTTGTCCTCGCCAGATAGTGTGCGCTATGTCTATCAGTTTGATTTAGCGATATTCGATGAAAAATTACTGGGCGTTAGTCAACTGCATTTGATACAGTTATTTGATCACGCGCAAGTTGACAGTAAAAATTGGTCAGATGAGTTGGTACAAATTGTGTCTGATTTACTAGATAAACTGTTTCAAACAACGCTAGTGCCAACGATTTCGGTTCACTATTTGCAACTTGGTTATTTGATGCAGCTTATGGGGATTTTTTTAGAACAACTGCCTCAAGAAGCGACTGAGAAAAAAGCAGGTCATCACGCTGAGCTAAAATATAAAGAAGATTTGGTTTTACTGAATCAAATTTTCAGCTATATTGAGACGCATTTTCAAGAGGATATTACGCTTGATGCGATTAGCGCGTTAGTGGGGTTTAGTCCTTATTATTTCACGCGCTTTTTCAAGAAACATATCGGTCAAACTTTCATTCAATTTCTTAGTGATTATCGTTTGGAGCAGGCGAGATATATTTTGAGTCAAGAACGTTTGCCTATGGTTGCAGTGGCTGAGAAGTCGGGTTTTTCAAGCGTTAAAACCTTTCATCACGTTTTTAAAAAGTCACAGGGTATATCCCCGTTACAATATCAAAAGCACATCAATGATCAATGAGTCCAGACACATGCTGAAGGCTATTAAGAGAAAAATGAGCGCAAAATCTGGGAAGTTTTGGTTAGAGAATTGGGAAGTATTTGATAGAAAATTTTACTAAAATAAAGATATCAAATGAATTATTAATACAAATTATTTGGAGGTTATCATGGTTTTAAAAGTTGGAATTATTGGTTGTGGTGGAATTGCGAATGGCAAGCATTTGCCAGCGCTTGCGCAAGTTGAGACGGTTGCTTTAGTTGCTTTTTGTGACTTGGAGCTTGCGCGTGCAGAAAAGGCAAAACAGAAATATGGGACAGCGGATGCGGTAGTTTTCACTGACTATCAGGAGTTGTTAAAACTTGACTTAGATGCTGTGCATGTTTTAACCCCTAATTCTTCACACGCGCCACTCACGATTGCAGCACTTGAGGCTGGTTGTCATGTCATGTGTGAAAAGCCAATGGCGAAAACATCTGAAGAGGCTAAAGCCATGATTGCGGCAGCCGAAAAGACAGGCAAAAAACTCACAATTGGCTATCAAAATCGTTTCAGAACGGATTCAGAATATTTGCATACAGTCTGCGAGGCCGGCGAGCTAGGTGAAGTCTACACCGCAAAAGCGCACGCCATTCGTCGTCGTGCAGTACCGACTTGGGGTGTTTTCCTTGACGAAGAGGCACAAGGTGGTGGCCCGCTCATTGACATCGGAACCCACGCCCTTGATTTGACACTCTGGATGATGGATAATTACAAACCCAAGTATGTCGTCGGCAATACCTACCATAAATTATCAAGTACGAAAAACGCAGCCAATGCTTGGGGACCTTGGGACCCTGAAAAATTCACCGTCGAAGATTCAGCCATTGGTTTTGTCGTCATGGAAAATGGCGCAACTATTTACCTGGAATCGAGCTGGGCAATCAATTCTCTGGACGTCAAAGAGGCGAAAACAACCCTCATGGGGACAAAAGCAGGGGCTGACATGAATAATGGCTTGTCAATTAATGGCGAGGATCACGGCTTACTTTACGAGAAAAAAGTCGAGCTGGAAACAGGAGGCGTTGATTTTTATGATGGTGCAGGAGACGATCCGGCTTTAAAAGAAGCGGAGAGTTGGTATGCAGCAGTGATTAACGATACAGAGCCACTGGTGAAACCTGAACAAGCCTTAGTTGTGACGCAAATCTTAGAAGGCATTTACAAGTCTGCAAAAACGGGAGAGCCTGTTTATTTATAAGACACTAGATTTTCAAGATCTAAATTTGAGGAGATAACCAATGAAGTTAGGCGTATTTACACCATTATTTAACAATTTAACATTTGACGAGATGATTGCTGAGGTCGCATCTAAAGGCTTGCAAACGGTCGAAATCGGAACTGGCGGTAGCCCAGGCAATGCGCATTTAGATATTGATAAACTATTGGCATCTAGTGATGCTCGCAGAGAATACCTAGACAAATTATCAGATAAAAATCTGGAAATATCAGCTCTCTCTTGTCATAACAACCCGATTTCACCGCTCGAAAATATTGCCAAAGAGGCAGATGAGCTCTTGCATAAAACAATCAAACTAGCAAGTCTGATGAATGTACCTGTAGTCAATGGATTCTCAGGTGTTGCAGGTGGTAATGCGACAGATACACAAGTCAACTGGCCGGTGCTGCCTTGGCCGACGGAATACGATGATTCCTATAATTATCAATGGGAAAAGAAATTGATTCCTTATTGGCAAGGTATTAACACGGATGCGACTGCTGCTGGTGTTAAAATCGGGATTGAGTTACACGGTGGTTTTTTGGCGCATACACCATATACCATGTTGCGCTTGCGAGACGCTGCTGGTGATGCTATCGGATGTAATCTCGACCCTAGTCATTTATGGTGGCAGGGGATTGATCCTGTCGCTGCTATTAAAATTCTAGGTGAAAAAAATGCTATCCACCATTTTCATGCGAAGGATACGTATTTAAATCAGGATAATATTAATATGCACGGTCTGACGGATATGCAGCCTTATGATAATGTGGCAACGCGGGCTTGGACTTTCCGCTCGGTTGGCTGTGGGCATGATTTGAAGGTTTGGTCTGATATTGTGTCGGCTTTGCGGATTTATGGGTATGACCATGTGTTGAGTATTGAGCATGAGGACCCGATTATGTCGATTGATGAGGGGCTTAATCGAGCGATTACGAATTTGCGCTCGGTTATGATTCATGACCAGCCAGCTAATCCGTGGTGGTTGTGAGGTCGTCTTGTTAGTTTGAAAAGGGGTAAGAAAATGACAGCTATTAATATTGTGATTATTGGCTATGGTGGCATGGGTAGCTATCATCAAAAGGAATTGATGCCGCACGAGTTGGTTAATGTGGTTGGGGTTTATGATATTGCTCAGAAGGCGAAGGATAAGGCGCGTGAAGCTGGCTTGATGGTTTATGATAGCCTTGAGCAGGTTTTAAATGATGTGTCAGTTGAGGCTATCCTGATTGCTACGCCAAATGATGTGCACAAGGCTTTGTCGATTGCTGCGCTACGTGCCGGCAAACAAGTGATTTGTGAAAAGCCGGTTGCTATGAATGTCGGAGAATTGGATGATATTCTAGCAGTTGCGGCTGAGACTGGTAATACTTTCATGGTGCATCAAAATAGACGTTGGGACCCTGATTTCCTAGTTATTCGTGAGTTGTACCAAAGAGGTCAGATTGGCGATTTGTTCCAAATTGAGTCTCGTGTTCAGGGGGCCAATGGGATTCCAGGTGACTGGCGAGAACAAGCTGAACATGGTGGTGGTATGTTACTAGACTGGGGTGTTCATTTGATTGACCAGATTTTGTGGTTGATTGATAGTCCGATTAAAAGCATGGCGGCTGATTTTTCTTACGTACTCGGACAGGAGGTTGATGATGGATTTATTCTCTATCTAATATTTGAAAATGGCATACGTAGCCTGATTGAAGTTGGGACGACGAATTACAGTCAATTGCCACGGTGGTATGTTAAGGGACTCAATGGTGCTGCTAAAATTGATGATTGGGACTTGTCAGGTGAAATTGTTGTGGCGACTAATCAGGCTGACCTTGTAGCACCAGCACCAATTAAAGCGGGTGTTGGGCTGACGAAAACGATGGCACCCCCATCAGAAGAGGCAACGAAAAAAGTGGCAATCACTGAAGTTTTGCCAGAGTTTCCATCATTTTACCAAAATTTTTATGATGTGCTGAGAAATGGTGCAGCACCTATTGTCAAAAATGATGAAGTGCGAAAGGTGCTAAGTCTGATTGACAGTGTATTTGACTTGGTTAAGTTGTAGTTTAAAAGGATGACCGTGAGGTTGTCTTTTTTGTTGGGCATTTTTTTGAAAAAAATTTAAAAAAAGTTAAAGAAAACGCTTGCAAATAATTTTTTTTATGCTAGAATTAAGACACAAGATAACTTGTACGTACAAGTTATCAGAGAGATGACTAAGTCATCATGATTGCATTTTTTGTTTCAAAATCTTAATCTGAGTAGAAGTAGCTTTGGTTTAAAGCAACTGGACTCAAACTTTTAAAGAAGGAGCCCCACCATGGGAAAATTTGAAAAACAAGCTCAGGAGTTGTTGGATGCGATTGGCGGTAAGGAAAATATTTCTGCCGTCACGCACTGTGCGACACGTATGCGCTTTGTCTTAAATGACGACGCTAAGGCTGACAAAAAACGAATTGAAAACATTTCAACAACTAAAGGGATGTTCACAAATGCCGGTCAGTTTCAGGTTATTATCGGAAATGATGTTGCCACTTTTTACAACGATTTCTCTGCCATCAGTGGTATTGAAGGCGTTTCTAAGGAGGCAGCAAAATCTGCAGCGAAATCAAATCAAAACGTCGTGCAAAGACTAGTCGGTACGTTATCGGAAATCTTCACACCACTCTTACCTGCCATTATTGTAGGTGGTTTGATTCTCGGTTTCCGTAACATTCTTGAAGGTGTACAATTTGGCGGTTCAACAATTGTTGAAAACTCTCAGTTTTGGGCGGGTGTCAACGGTTTCCTCTGGCTCCCAGGTGAAGCGATTTTCCACTTCCTCCCTGTCGGGATTGCCTGGTCAGTCACACGTAAAATGGGCACAACACAAATTCTAGGGATTGTCCTCGGGATTACGCTCGTGTCACCACAGTTGCTTAATGCCTATGCCGTAAATGGCACATCCGCAGCAGAAATTGCTAAAAACTGGTCATGGGACTTTGGTTTTTTCACCATGGATAAAATTGGCTACCAAGCCCAAGTTATTCCTGCCATGGCTGCCGGTTTCCTACTCGCTTACTTAGAGAAATTCTTCCGGAAATATATCCCAGAAGCAGTTTCGATGATTTTCGTACCATTATTCGCTCTAATTCCAACGATTATTGCAGCGCATGCCATCATTGGCCCAATCGGTTGGAAAATCGGACAAGGCATTTCCTTTGTCGTGAACACTGGCTTAACATCATCACTTTCATGGCTTTTCGGTGGTATCTTTGGGATTCTCTATGCGCCACTTGTTATTACCGGACTGCACCATACAACACTTGCTATTGACTCACAGCTCATCGCAGACTTTGGGTCAACCAATCTATGGCCACTTATTGACTTGTCAAATATCGCCCAAGGTGCGTCAGTATTTGCGGTCTACCTCCTACACAAGAAAAACAAGAAAGAGGCAGAAATTTCAGTTCCAGCCACAATCTCAGCTTGGTTAGGGGTTACAGAACCTGCCATGTTCGGGATTAACTTGAAATACCTCTATCCTTTCGTTGCCGCTATGATTGGCTCAGGTATCGCAGGCATGGTTTCGACACTCATGGGCGTTCGCGCTAATTCTATCGGCGTCGGCGGCTTGCCAGGTATCCTCGCCATTCGCGGTGAAGACATGCTGAAATTCATCATTCCAATGATGATTGCGATAGTTGTCCCAATCATCTTGACCTTCTTTTTCTGCCAAGCTGGTATCTTTAATAAAATCGATCTCGTAGGTGCTGATGATGCAACTTTTGCAAGCGACCCTGCAACCCTAGAAGGTGCGCAACAAATCGCCAAAACCGAAATTCCTAAAGGCACTTTGGTCAATGTGACTAGCCCACTGTCAGGGGAAGTTCGTGAGTTAGCAACAGCAACCGATCCTGTCTTTAGCCAAGGCATTATGGGGCAAGGTGTTGTCATCGAGCCAAGTGAAGGGGTACTAACAGCGCCGTTTGACGGCATCGTTTCAGCTTTTTTCCCGACGAAACACGCTATTGGTTTGATTTCGGATGCTGGGGTAGAAATTCTGATGCACATCGGTATGGATACCGTGAAACTTGATGGTAAAGGTTTTGAAGCATTTGTCAGCCAGGGTGACCATGTGACACAAGGTCAACGCCTACTCACATTCGATATTGACTTGATTAAAAAGCAAGGCTTAATCGTTGAAACACCAGTCATCGTTACCAACCAAGATAGTTTCCAACCAGATGTTTCTGGTCAATTACCACGTACTATCCGCTCAGGTGATGACCTTTTAACTGCAACAAAAATTTAACTGCATCCCAAAGGGCTAACCGAAAAGGTAACGCCCTTTTGGCATTTTAAAAACGCTAGTATTGAAAAATAGCGATAGAAATAGAAAGCTTATGACATTTAAAAATCAAGTAATATACCAAATTTACCCGAAATCTTACCTTGACACAACTGGAAATGGTGTCGGAGACCTTCGTGGCATCATCTCAAAACTGGATTATCTAGCTGATTTAGGGATTGAGATGGTTTGGCTTAATCCGATTTATCCCAGTCCACAACGTGATAACGGCTACGATATTTCAGACTATGTCTCAATTGACCCTGTATTTGGCACCATGTCTGACTTTGAAGAACTGATTCAGGAAGGGAAAAAACACGGCATTGATTTCATGCTTGATATGGTGCTCAACCATGTATCGACAGAACATGAGTGGTTCCAAAAAGCCTTAGCAGGAGACCCTTACTATCAAGACTTTTTCTTCATCCAAGATGAGCCGACAGACTGGGTTTCAAAATTTGGTGGTAGTGCCTGGGCACCTTTTGGCGATACGGGTAGATACTACCTCCACCTCTTTGATGTTACGCAGGCTGATTTAAACTGGCGCAATGAAAATGTTCGAAAAGAACTCTTTGATGTTGTCAACTTCTGGCGTGAAAAAGGCGTGCATGGCTTTAGATTTGACGTGATTAATTTGATTGGTAAGGATGCCTTGCTCAAATCAAATCCTGTTAATGAAGGTAAGCCTGAATATACAGATAAACCGCTAACGCATGACTATTTACAGATGTTAAATGCCGCAAGTTTTGGCAAGGATGCTGAGAGTGTGACAGTCGGTGAAATGAGTTCAACGACGATTGATAACTGTATCTTATATAGCCGTCCTGACCGTCAAGAATTATCAATGACATTTAATTTCCATCATTTGAAAGTCGACTATGCAAATGCACAAAAATGGACTAAGTCACTTTTTGATTTTGCCCAACTTAAACACCTTTTTCACACTTGGGGTGAAAAGATGAGTGAAGGGCAAGGTTGGAATGCTTTGTTTTGGAACAATCATGATCAACCTCGCGCCATTAATCGTTTCATAGACTACAAAAACTTCCGAGTGAAAGGTGCAACGATGCTGGCAGCCAGTATCCATCTTAGCCGAGGAACACCTTATATCTATATGGGCGAGGAAATCGGGATGATTGACCCAGATTTTAAATCTATGGCAGACTATGTCGATGTGGAATCAATTAATGCCTATCAAGCCTTGTTGGAAGCTGGGCATACATCAGAGCAGGCTTTCGAGATTATTCAAATCAAGTCGCGGGATAATTCGCGAACGCCGATGCAGTGGGATAATACAGCCAATGCTGGCTTTTCAACTGGGACACCATGGCTGGCAACAGGGAATCATGCGGAGATTAACGTTGAAAATGAGCAATCGGGGGAAGTGTATCAGTTTTACAAGCAGTTGATTCAGCTGAGAAAGACTGACCAGCTGATTTCAGACGGCACTTATCAGGCGGCTTATCAAGATGCTGAGCATATTTATGCTTTCATCCGTGAGTGTGAAGGTCGTGAATTGCTTGTTTTGACCAACTTTTCAAATCAAGTTGTTGATTTTGAACTGTTAGCTGACTTTGTAGATAGCGAGATTTTGATTAATAATTATGCAACCTATCTGCCTAATCAGTTGCAACCTTATCAAGCCATTGCTTTCGCAATTTAATTAGGCTTGACTTTTGCATAAATATACAGTAAAATAGACTTATTATTCACTATAAGTTGCGCTATCCACACAGGATAGCACGCAGCTGACGACAGAAAGATAGGTCTATTTTATGTTTCAAGGACGTTCATTACTAAAAGAAATTGATTTCACCCAAGCTGAATTAGCATATCTTATTGATTTTGCCATTCATTTAAAAGCACTCAAAAATCAGCATATTCCTCACCAGTATCTTGCAGGTAAAAACATCGCTCTTTTGTTTGAAAAAACATCAACTCGAACACGTGCTGCTTTTACTGTCGCAGCCAATGATTTAGGCGCACATCCAGAATTTTTAGGACCAAACGATGTCCAGTTCGGCAAAAAAGAGTCGACTGCAGACACCGCCAAAGTCTTAGGCGCAATGTTTGACGGCATCCAATTTCGTGGGTTCAAACAGACCGATGTCGAGATTCTGGCAGATGAGTCTGGCGTGCCAGTCTGGAATGGTCTGACCGATACTTGGCACCCCACGCAGATGCTCGCAGACTTCATGACCATTAAAGAAATTTTCGGTGATTACACAGGTAAAAACCTCGTCTATATCGGTGACGGCCGAAATAATATGGCAAATTCTCTCCTGGTCACCTCAGCCATTTTAGGCGTCAACATCACGATTATAGCACCAGATGATTTGCAGCCCGCAACTGACATCCAGGCTATTGCGGCAGAAAAAGCAGTCAATTCAGGCAGTCAGATCATGATTACCGCGGACACTGCTGCGGTCAATGGTGCTGATATCATTTACACGGATGTCTGGGTCAGCATGGGAGAAGAGGACCAATACGATGAACGAATTGAAAAACTCATGCCTTATCAGGTGAATGCCGCGCTTTTTGAGCAAGCTAACAACCCTAACTGTATTTTTATGCACTGTCTGCCAGCCTTTCATGATTTGGAAACGACAACAATGCAAGCTATTCATGAGAAGTCAGATTTAACAGAGCTAGAAGTGACAGATGAGATTTTCAAAGCACCTTATTCTGTCGTCTTTCAAGAGGCAGAAAACAGACTGCACTCAATCAAGGCAGTCATGGCTGCGACTTTAGGTCATCTCTTTATCCCAAAAGTCTAAACTCAAGTTAACACGAATCTGATAACGAAGTTGGTACGAAAATGATTTAAAATAGACGATGTCCGATAGCTGGTCATCGTCTATTTTGGTATGATTTTGAGAAAATAATTAACTCAATATGAATAAATAAAAGTCTCTTTAGAAATTTTATGATTCATTTCAGTCATCTGCTACAAATAACTGTATAATAGAAGTAGAAGTTTTTTAAGTAGACAGACAGAAGGATAGACATGAACATCAAGGCAGTTTTTTTTGATTTAGACGGCACACTTTTTACCAGCACACGAAATGTCGCTGCAACGACAAAACGCGCGATTGTTGAGCTACATAAGAATAAGATACTAGTCGGGGTCGCCACAGGGCGAGGGCCGGCTTTTGTCCTGCCTCTAATGGAGACACTGGGACTCGATTTTGCCGTGACCTACAATGGCCAGTACATCTTCACACCAGATGCCGTCATCTCAACTTCGCCAATTGACAAGAAAACCTTGCGCGACGTCATTGAATTTTCCCGCCGGCACGGCAGAGATGTCTCTCTCGGCATGGCGAACGGTGTCCATGGGAGTGGACTTGTTAAATTTGGTGAAACGCGGACAGCACAAGTGATTGCCAGTATTTTACCACAAAAAATGTCAGGCTTGACAAAAAGTGGCTTTAAAAACGTCATTAGAAAAATCAAACCCCAATCTAAAAATCTAGCCGATAATATCAGACAGCCAGTCTATCAAGTTATCATGGTTGCAACCAGTGATGAAACAGATGATATCATGGGCAACTTCCCAGAATTACAAGCCACACGTTCCAATGCCTATTCCGCAGATTTGATTACCAAAGGTAATTCTAAATTAAAAGGGATTGAGAAAGTCGGGAGAAAATTCGGCTTTGATCTCTCACAAGTCATGGCATTTGGTGATTCAGATAATGATTTGGAAATGCTGTCAGGTGTAGGTCTAGGCATTGGTATGGGGAATGCCACACCAGCCATCAAAAGAGTCGCTAGTTATATTACAGATAACAACAACTCAGACGGTATCGCTAAAGCCCTCTCGCATTTTGGCTTGATTAACTTCAAGCATGCCGCAAGTTTCATCAGTAAAGACGATAACTTTAATAAGGTTAAAGAATTTCACCGCGTCATGGACGGCAAGACACAGGAAATGCCGCGTGTCTTTCTACCAGAAGAGGCAAGTAATCGAGCAGGTTTCAAGGTTGAGGAAATCGTTGAATTTCTATTTGCGGCAGCCAATGCTAATGTGCCTGTTTTTGATGAGTTGACAGAAAATTTGCACGAGTCGATTGATAAGGCAGCATCTAAAGTTAAGGCCAAACCGATACCAGAGGGGGAGAACGCCTTGACTGGCGAAGTGGATGCCCTTTTGGACTTGCTCTACTTTACCTATGGCTCTTTTGCCCTCATGGGTGTTGATCCGCACGCTATTTTCAAAGCCGTGCATCAAGCCAACATGGGGAAAATCTTCCCAGACGGTCAACCACATTTTGACCTGGTCACACATAAAGTCATGAAACCAGATAACTGGGAAGCAGACTTCGCCCCAGAAGGCAAAATCGAGGCAGAACTTGAGCGTCAAATTCGCGTCGCCATGAGTAAATTGAGCAAAGCTAAAGACGAACAATAATAACTCCTCCCATATTTTGGATATTTAGTCCAGCTTATGAAGCGCATGACATGAAAACAAGTATTGAATACATATTTTTCTCTTTTCTTTCATATTCTTTCTGATTAGCAATGTATCAAAAAGTGACACGGAAATAGGCTATGAGCGATTCTGATTAATATCAAAAATCGTTCATAGCCTATTTTTAAAATGATTATTGTTCTAGCATTTTTATTGTTATCAGGTGTTTAAACAGCTAGTTTATTTTGTTTTTTTTGATGATTTTGACATATTGTCTCTAAAAAAACTTTTGGACTCACATAAAATATGATTAGTCTTGAAAAAAGGCACCATAGAGCGCTTTAATCGCAGCTTTTTCTTGGTCTGATTTGACGATAAACATGACTGAGACTTCTGATGAGCCTTGGGATAGCATTTCGATATTGATGCCGTCTTTGGCTAGGGCATTAGCTGCACGGGCTGTGACCCCGATATGTTCGTTCATATCTTCACCAACAATCATGATGATTGAGAGATTTTTTTCAAAATGTAGGACATCAGGCTGCAAGCTTTCTGTCAGATTTTGAATGACTGAGCGTTCAATCTGTTTCGTCAAATAACGATTGCGCATGATGACGCTCATGTCATCAATCCCTGTTGGCATATGCTCGAAACGGATGCCGAGATTTTCAAGGATATGAAGGACTTTGCGCCCAAAACCGATTTCTCGGTTCATGAGATATTTGGAGATGTTGAGTGAAGTAAAGTCTCCATCGGCTGCGATGCCGACAACTGGACTGCCTGTGACGCTACGTTTAGCAACGATTCTTGTACCGGGATGCTCAGGATTATTGGTATTCTTAATCACGAGTGGCACACTTGCTCTGTAGGCGGGCAATAAAGCCTCGTCATGTAAAACAGAGAAACCGGCATAAGCGAGCTCACGCATTTCCTTGTAGGTGAGTTCAGGGATTGAGGTTGGTTGGTTGATGATACCGGGGTGGGCGGCAAAGATGCCGTCAACGTCGGTGAAGTTTTCATAGAGTTCGGCATGAACACCGGCTGCGATGATTGAGCCGGTGATATCAGAGCCACCACGTGAGAAGGTGCAGATGTCGCCTTGTTCTGTGACGCCGAAGAATCCTGGGATGACGAGGGTTTCTTCTAGTTCGTTGAGGTAGTTGATTTTTTCGTTACTAGACGGTAGGAGGCGAGCGTTTCCTGGCTCAGGTGTGACGATGATGCCGGCATCTTGTGGGTGGATGTATTTGGCGTTAATACCATTTTCGCTAAAGTATTCGGCGATGAGTTTGGCGTTGTTGTTTTCGCCTGCGGCTAGAAAGGTATCATAGAGGAATTTATTGCCTTTGATTGGCAGTGTGGCGAGATCTTTGATGTCTGCGGCAATCTTGGTCATAACGTTGCCTGTGATGCCTAGTTCGTCACAAATGGTTTGATAGCGTGCAATAATCCAATCTTGGTTGGCTATGACATCATCACCGTTTTTGTAGGTTTTATAGTAAGCAATCAGGGCATCCGTTACTTTTGTATCATTGGCATCGCGTTTGCCAGGTGCTGAAACAACAACGAATTTGCGGGTCGGGTCATTTTTGACGATGTTGCGGACTTTTGTGAGTTGTTCGGCACTTGCGAGTGAAGAGCCACCAAATTTAATAACTTTCAAGATGAGATTTTCCTTTGATTATTCTAAGATATTGTGAAGATTATGCTACTTGGTGTAGAAACTTATCACAGCTTAGGGGGCGGTATTGTGTCATGATACTGAGCTGTTGCTCGGTTTTGGATTGTATTATATCTATTTTAGCGAAAATTCTGAAAACTTTCAATACGAAATATCAAAAAATTTGGTAAAATAGTATTTATGAATAAATTTAAAGCGATTATTTTTGATATGGATGGTGTTTTAGTAGATACTGAGTCCTATTATTACACGAGACGTCAGAATTTTTTAGATAGCAAAGGGATTTCGATTGCCCACTTGTCGCCACTTGATTTCATTGGGGGCAACATGAGACAGGTTTGGTATATGATTTTAAGAGATGACTATGATAAGTGGGATGTACCTGCTTTGCAGGCTGAGTACACCCAATATAAACTTGCCCATGCGATTCCTTATGATACACTCTTATTTTCAGATGCTAAATCTACTTTAGACGCTTTAAAAGCCAAGGGCTACAAACTTGGGCTTGCGTCTAGTACCATTAAACTAGAGATTTTAAGGGCGATGAAACTGACGGGGCTATTGCCCTATTTTGAGGTGGTTTTATCGGGTGAAGATTTCGAGGAGTCTAAGCCAAATCCGGAAATTTATGAGGTTGCGATGGCGCGGTTAGGTATGGATCCAAAGGAGACTTTGGTGATTGAGGATAGTGAGAAAGGTATCGCGGCTGGGGTTGACTCAGGTGCGACAGTCTGGGGAATTAGAGACAATGTGTTTGGTTTGGATCAGTCTCGGGCGGATGAATTGTTTAATAATTTAACTGAGATTACGAGTCATTTGTAGACTGTGCTAAGTTGCCACCTTGAATCGTTGAAAAAACAGCTAAAATATGGTAAAATGAACCATTATGACTTAGTTGCTAGGTATCAAAAAGCGTTGATAACTGTATTAACAAAAGTCAGAAACTTCAGAACGAGGTGAATAGACGTGAAACGTTACGAAAGATTTTTACCACTTATTATCATCATTTCGATGACGGTGGTGTATTTATGCGAAGTGATTATTTTGCGCTTGGCAGAATTTCAACAAACTGAGCTGGTCTTATTGTTAGTTGTGAATTTAATTGTGATGTTTCTTTTATTAGCCCGTGCGCGTGTGGTGATGGCTAACAATCTCGATAATATCCGCGAACTCAATGAAACCGCAGAAAATTCACTGAATGCGACACTCGACACGATGCCAATAGGCGTATTGCGATATTCTGAGTTTGATTATACGCCCGAGTGGTTTAACCCATATGTCGATATTATCTTTTCCAATGATGAAGATAAATTAGAGGCCGATAAAATAAAAGAAATTGTGCAGGATATTGATGACCAAGGCATGCAATACCTGTCTGTCGGACAAAAAAAGTATGCGATTAAAGTTGACCATAAAAAGAAACTACTTTATTTTATAGATGCAACCAGTGAGGTTGTGGCGAAAACGATTACGCGTGAAAGCCGTCCTGTAATCGGGATTATTTCAGTCGATAATTATGATGATACGACTGATTTGATTTCTGACAGTAGTCGAACGATTATTAATAATTTCATTGCGACGAAAATCGATGCTTTTTCTAACAAATATAACGTTTATATTAGTCGATATAATGCCAGTCGCTACTATATTTATACGAATTATCTAACGTTGAAGCAAATCATGGATGATAAGTTTAAATTTGTGAACGTCTTTCGTGAGGAGGCGACAGAAAAAAACTTTTCTCTGACCTTGTCTATCGGGATGTCCTACGGTTTAGAAAACTTTTCTAAGATTGGTAAAACAGCACTTGATAACTTAGAGTTGGCACTTGTTCGTGGTGGAGATCAAGTGGTAATTAAAGAAAACATTAACACCGCCAAGCCAATTTATTTTGGTGGCAACTCAGCCAGCCATACTCAAAAATCTCGGACACGAGCGAGGGCGATTGCGACAGCACTTCGAACGATTGTGTTAGAGTCTGAGAATGTCTTTGTTATGGGACATAAATATCCAGACATGGATGCATTAGGTGCAGCAGTTGCAACAAAAATTTTCGCCAATATGAACGATAAAGAGGCTTTTATTGTTTATGACGAAAAACAACTTTTACCTGACGTTGAGCGTGCCATTGCCAAGCTCAATGAATCAAAAGATGGCTTTGCCCACATTATCCGGATGGATACCGCTTACGAGCTGAAAAAATCGAACTCGCTGTTGATTATGGTTGACCATTCGAAGACAAGTCAAACCATGGATTATGATTTCTATAAGAGTTTTGATAAAGTCGTAGTAATTGACCACCATCGTCGTGATGATGACTTCCCGAAAAATGCTTTACTAACTTATATTGAGAGTGGGGCATCATCAGCTTCTGAGTTGGTGGTTGAAGTCTTACAGTACCAAAATGATCAGAAACAAAAAATGTCAAAAGTGGAAGCATCAATTGCCCTGGCAGGCATTTCAGTCGATACACAGAAATTCTCCAAAGGCACAACTGCTAGAACCTTTGAGGCAGCGTCATTTCTCCGTTCCCAGGGCGCAGATAACAATCTAATTAAAAAATTCCTGGCGACAGAGTTCGACAAATACAAGAAGATTAACGAAATTGTCCTCAACGCTGAATTTCATGACAACATTGCCATAGGTATCGGGCTCTACCGCAAAATGTATGACAATGTTACAATCGCAAAAGCAGCGGATACACTCTTAAATATGGTGGGAATTGATGCCTCATTTACGATTGTCAATCATGAAAATGGTTATGTAGCTATTTCCGCTAGATCGTCAGGAGACTTCAACGTCCAACGTATTATGGAAAAATTTGGTGGTGGCGGACATTTCAATAATGCAGCAGCGCAAATTTATGAGAAAACCCCAACTGAAGTGAGAGATGATTTATTAAAACTCTTAAATCGCTCTGATGATGACAAATAGATAATATAGCATAAAATGATGGAGACCATCTGAGAGAGGTAATGTATGGCTGGTAAGACTCAAGATAACAGAACACGCTCAATTGCGAGTAGCGGTATCACGTTCGGCTGCGCACTTGCAATCGTCATTTCATATGTCAAGTGGCATAGTATCGCTTGGGCATGTATTCATGGTTTGTTTAGCTGGGTGTATGTCATCTATTTTATGTTAAAAGGCTATTGAGTCAGCTTAGTATTAAAACGATTAGTTATGTTATAAAGGAGAAATAAAATGAAAGTCATTTTTTTACAAGATGTTAAAGGTAAAGGCAAGCGAGGTGAAGTGAAAGAGGTCCCAACTGGTTTTGCACAAAACTTTTTAATCAAAAAAAATCTAGCCAAAGAGGCAACTGGTAAAGCTATGGCTGAGTTGAAAGGTCAAGTCAAAGCAGAGCAAAAAGCAGAGGCTGAAATCTTGGCTGAGGCGCAAGCCCTTAAAGCTGAACTTGAAAAAGAATCAACAATTGTTGACATCAAAGAAAAAGTTGGCGCAGATGGACGCCTCTTTGGTGCCATCAATTCTAAAAAAATTGCGGATGCCCTCAATGCGCAATTTAACCTCAAACTAGACAAACATAAAATTCAATTAGCCTACCCGATTAAAGCTATTGGCTTGAAAGATGTACCAGTTAAATTGCACAAAGATGTAACGGCAACGATTCGCGTTAAAATTTCGGAGAAGTAAATGGCAGATATTGATGTGCTCAAGGCACCGCCTCAAGATTTAGCAGCTGAACAAGCTGTCCTTGGGGCAATTTTCCTTGATAGTGACCGCTTGATTGAAGTATCAGAATACGTCACAGCTGATGATTTTTATAAGACATCGCACAAGATTATTTTTCGCATCATGCTACGCCTACAAGATGAGCGTAGTCCAATTGATGTTTTAACCGTCCATTCCTTATTGGAAAACCAAGGAGATTTGGAAACAATCGGTGGTATTTCCTATATCGCTGAATTGGCAACGAGTACACCAACAGCGGCCCACGCGGTTTTCTATGCTAAAATTGTAGCTGAAAAATCTTTACTACGTAAGTTAATCAGCCAGTTGACTGAATCAGTCGAACGTGCCTATTCTCAAGAAGAGGCAGCCGACGACATCATCGCTGAGGCAGAAAAAGGTATCATCGCCGTCACAGAAGGTCGGACACGCTCAGGATTTCGTAAAATATCTGAAATCATTGATATTAACTACGATGAAATCGAGCGTTTATCAAAATTGAAATCGACGGTGACCGGCATTTCAACTGGCTTTCCATCACTTGATGAGAAAACGACCGGTCTACATGAAGGCGAGCTAATTATCTTAGCTGCCCGCCCAGCCATGGGGAAAACCGCTTTTGCCTTGAACATTGCTTCAAATATCGGAAAACTCGGGCAGACCGTTGCCATCTTTTCTCTGGAAATGGGAGCAGAAAGTTTAGTTAACCGGATGGTTTCATCAGAAGGATTAATTGATGCACATGCTTTGCGAACGGGTAAGTTAACCGATGATGACTGGAGCAATTTAATTATTGCACAAGGCGCCTTGGCAGATAGAAGTATCTACGTCGATGATTCACCTGGTATTAAAATCACAGAGATTCGAGCAAGGTCACGGAAATTGGCCCAAGAGCAAGGCAATCTAGGTTTGATTCTAATTGACTATTTACAGTTGATTTCAGGAACAGGTAAAGAAAATCGTCAACAAGAAGTATCAGAAATCTCACGGCAGTTGAAAGTTCTAGCTAAAGAATTAAAAGTCCCTGTTATTGCGCTCAGCCAGCTCAGCCGTGGTGTTGAGCAACGTGAGGATAAACGCCCTAAATTATCAGATTTGCGGGAGTCAGGTTCAATAGAACAAGATGCCGATATTGTCGCTTTTATTCATCGTGAGGCTTATTATCAAAACGCCAATGATCCAGAAGTCGAAATTGATAATAAAGCTGAAATTATATTTGCTAAGAACCGATCAGGTGAAACCGGTACTGCCGAGTTAATGTGGGTGGGGCAATTTACCAAGTTTACCAGCATTGACACGCATCATGAAGCAAGTCAAGGCTACTAAAATCTAGTGTAGATTTTAGTAGACCTTTCATGTTATAATAGAAATACTGTAAAAGTTCACAGCATGTGAACTAAGGAAATCAAAGAAACGAGAGCGATATGGATAGTCAAGAAGTTGGAAAAATCATTGAGATTAAAAAAGAGGTGGCCTCACATCTAGGTGAAGATGTAGAGATTACAGATCATTATGGTCGTAAACGTGAAAACCGTCATAAAGTGACCGTGACAGAAGTTTTTGATACACATTTTGTCGTTGAAAAAATATTGCCACGTGGTCAAAAAATCGTTGAATCTTATATGTACGCTGACATTTTAACACAGTCAATGTTGATTCATTATAAAGGATAAGGCAGTCATTTGATATCAGAAAGAAAGGAGGGGTCTATCAGCATGATGGAAGGTAACGAAGCGGATTGGCACTACGTGCCACTCAATAACTCATTTGGTCAAAGTGTGAATAACGTTTTTTATGCAACTTTTGGTAGCCAAAAGGCATTCGTTAAAGTCAATGCTAGCCCTCTTCTGGCATCAATTTCACAAGTAGGTTTGACGCCAAAAATTATTTGGACCAAGCGCAATAGCAATGGTGATATGTTAACGGCACAATCTTGGGTTGACGGTGTCGTGCTTGCAGCAACTGAAATGGGAGATATGCAAGTCAATCAGACACTTGCTACCCTTCATCACAGCAAAATGCTAGTAGAAGCCTTCAAAAAATTTGGCAACGATGTGACCACACCGAAACAACTGGTGGATAAATTACATCAACATGCGCATAGAAGTTTAATTCAAAATTCATACTTGTCAAATGCCTTATCAGAATTACGCGAAGCGACACCTAGGTTTGATGCACAAAATGCTGTCGTCGTCCATGGTGATGTTAACCACCATAACTGGTTAAAAAATGACCACAGTGGTAAAATTTACCTAGTAGACTGGGATACGGTAGCTTTATCAGATGCCTTTGTAGATGTTGCACATCTGTTGAGCCACTACATTGCCCCAAATCAATGGCGGGAATGGTTAGAATACTCAGGTTATCGGGTGGATGAAGAAACGTTTGTTAAAATAAAATGGTATGGGACACTATCATTTTTAAAACAGATCAACGAAAATTTATGGTCTGACAATTTACAGGCTGCGAATTTAGAAATTCTAGGTTTGCGAAATTTTTGTAACATTTTTAAATAATGTATGGGGAGACTAGCGTCTCCTTGTTTCAGTTAAAGGGAAAAAGTTTAAACCAGGTGTTTAAGCTTTTCTACTCAAAAAATATAAATTGCGTCATGCATTAACATAGGAGTGAAAGAAAAAAGATGCGAGTTAGAAATCGTAAAGGTGCCCCAGAGATGATGGCAGCCAACACCCAATATGTGGTTGAAAACCCAGAGGCCTTTAAAGGTAAATGGGCAGAGAAATTTGGTAATAACCACCCTATCCATATTGAAGTCGGTTCAGGAAAAGGGGCATTTATTACAGGTATGGCAGAACGTCATCCAGACATTAACTATATCGCCATTGATATGCAATTGACAGTTTTATCCTACGCTTTAGATAAGGTACTCGACATGAACCTGCCGAATGTGCAACTCTTGCATGTTGATGGGAGTAGCTTAACCAATTATTTTGCGGATGGCGAAGTAGACTTAGTTTACTTGAATTTCTCAGACCCATGGCCTAAAACGCGTCATGAAAAACGTCGTTTGACCTACAAAGATTTTTTGAAAACCTACGAAACAATCTTAGTCAAAAATGGACAAGTCCATTTTAAAACTGATAACCGTGGCTTATTTGAGTACTCTTTAGCATCTATGAGTCAATATGGTATGACCTTGCAGCAAGTATGGTTGGATTTACATACTGATACCGAATTCTCTGAAAAAAATGTCATGACAGAATACGAGGCAAAATTTTCTTCTAAAGGCCAAGTAATCTACCGAGTGGAGGCGCAGTTTTAATATATGAAATGTCCAAAATGTCAATCAGAAGAATCAAAAGTCGTTGACAGTCGTCAGGCTGAAAATGCGATTAGACGACGCCGAGAATGTGAAAATTGCGGCAATCGTTTCACAACCTTTGAACGTATTGAAGAAATGCCCTTGTTAGTCATCAAAAAAGATGACACCCGAGAAATCTTTAACCGTGATAAAATTATCACAGGGATTGTACGTAGTGCCCGCAAACGACCAGTGTCTTCAGAGTCAATTGAAAAAGCAGTTGAGCGTGTTGAGCGCAAAGTCCGGATGCTTGCGGAAAATGAAGTCCATTCAGACACCATTGGCGAGTTTGTTATGGAAGAGTTGGCAGAACTTGATGAAATCACTTATGTACGTTTCGCGAGTGTTTATCGCAGTTTTAAAGACGTTAGCGACCTTGAAGATCTCTTACGCAATATTACGAATAAGAATAAATAGATAAAAGCTGATAGTGAGCTCTGCTCACTATCAGCTAGGTAAGGAAGTGACCATGCGGCCTATTGATAAATTCACAGTTAAAAACGCTGATAAAACCAGCTTTGATGCCGGTGTTTTTGTCATGTTCTACCAACCGATTATCGGACGAGAAAGTTTCGCTTTGTACCAACTCTTGCGTGTTTTCCCCAATCACCAGGGTCGTCTGTCAGACTTACTCAATCATCTTGATTACGGCTTGAATGAGCTGATGAGTAGCTTTGACCAGCTATCAGCCTTGCATTTACTAGATATTTATGAGGACCATGGCGAACTGACCTTAGATTTAAAAAGCCATTTGACACCGGAACTTTTTCTGGCAGATGGTCTTTATAAACAATTGTTAACGGATAAAATCGGTCAACCCGCTGTTGATAAATTGGTGAGAGATTCTGACTTTTCGGGTCAAAAAACCTCTAAAAAATTTTCAGATGTCTACCGTGTGGCTGAAATACCTGAAACACCAGTTATTTCAGTGCCGGCAGATACAAAATTAGATATAGCAGCTTTTAAGACAGCTATGCAAAATCAAGGCGTCCAGTTTGCCAATGAAACCAAGGACACGTTATCACTTTATGCCTTGGCAGATAAATTTGACCTTGATTGGTATAAACTCTTTAAAATCGCAGAAACGACAAAAAATGCCGATCAGACACTCAACACAGCCAATATATCTCGTCATTTAATCGCACAAAACCAAAAACAACCGCGTTTATTAGATTTTTCAAAAGCCGAACAAGCCTTAATCAGAACAGCCAAGTCCGAAAAACCAGAGGCACTGCTGTCGCAAATTAAGAAACGCCGTTTTGACGGTCATCCGACTCAAAAAGAAAAGCAACTCCTTGTGCGTCTTTCACGTGATGGCGTCGCACTAGAAATCCAAAATATGCTGATCATCTACTTCTTGGAAATTCGAGGCTATTCTAATGTCTCAGACTATATTGAAGAGCAGGCTAACCGCTGGAAGAAAGATCAGGTGACCTCAGCCGAGCTAGCAGTGAAGTGGTTAGCAAGCTATCAGCGTAATCAGACAGAGAAAGTGCAGCAAAAAACGAAAACTCAACCAAAAGCCGCACCAGTTGGGAGTAAAACACCGGATTGGTATGATCCTGATTACAAAAATGAAACCAGCTTAGATCAACAGGCAGAGCTAGAAAAAATTAAACGTCAGGCACTTGACAAAATGAATGGTGGTGAATAAGATGGCAATGGAATCAATAGCAGATGCGATGGCAAATCGTTTAGACGTCAAAAAATATCAGGAACTAACAGACAAAATCTTGGAGAATCCTGAAATTCAAACCTTTATTCAAGACAATGGTTTTGAATCTGCACAAGTGACGAAATCTCTGTCAAAATTTAACGAATATTTAAAAGAAAAAGCTAAATTTGCCGCTGGTGAGCCCACTAAAATAGCAGGCTACGAACCAATTCTCTTTAATAATGAAGGCTTTGCTGATGTGACTTATCGTGCAACAGCAGAAACCTTGGCGAAAGAAGCTGAAATAATCAAGAAGCGCCGAGTTAAATTGATTGGTATGCCAAGAGATTTTGCTAATGTCACTTGGAATGATGTCCTTTTAGATGATGCCAATCGCGTTGCCGCCTATCAAGCTGTTGCTGAATTTATAGCAGATTATCCTAATCAAAACGGCGTTTATCTCTATGGCAAATTCGGTGTTGGTAAGAGCTTTATGATGGCTGCTATGGCAAATGAATTGGCAGAGAAGGGGATTGCGACTAGCTTGATTCATTACCCTTCTTTTATCTCTGATAACACTGGTTTTGATGCATTAAAGTGGCAGGCTAATGAGATTAAAAAAGTCCAAGTTTTAGTCTTGGATGACATTGGTGCTGAAAGTAATAATGATTGGATTCGTGATAATATTTTGCAGGTGATTTTGCAGTATCGGATGCAGGAAAACTTACCGACATTTTTCACATCGAATTTAACCATGGATGAGCTTGAGATGCGACTTGCCATGACTAAAAAAGGGGATGAAACTTGGCCTGCTAAGCGGGTCATGGAACGTGTTCGCAAGCTATCAAGAGAGTTTCGCTTGGAGGGAGAAAATCGTCGCAATGGTCAATGACACAATCAATCTCATGATGCAACACACATCAGTCAGAAATTTTACAGATGAAAAAATCTCAGTTGACATCTTGAAAACAATCATTGAAGCTGGTCGTGCCGCATCTACTTGGAAAAATTTTCAGTCTTACTCCATTATCAACATTTCGAGTGAAGTGACTAAACAGAAAATATATGATTTACAGCCTCAAAAATCAATCAAGGGCGCTTCAAATTTTCTCGTCTTTGTTGGTGACCTCAACCGTGCTGAAAAAGCAGTGAAATTACATACAGATGTTTTTTATCCAGAAGGTATTGAAAATCTCTTGATTTCATCAGTTGATGCCAGTCTGGTTGCGCAAAATACCCTTTTAGCGGCAGAAAGTCTGGGCTATGGTGGTGTAATTGTTGGGTTGATCCGTGACCAAGCGACTGAACTGTCAGCGCTTTTGAATTTGCCTGACTACACCTATCCCTTGTTTGGCTTAGCTTTAGGGGTACCTGCGCGTCAAAATGATGTCAAACCACGTTTGCCTTATGAAGCAGTTGTCTTTGACGAGACCTACAAAGTTCAAGAGACCAAGGTCATTCAGGATTATGACCAAATGCAAGCAGAGTTTTCTGGAGAACGTCGACTTGGTACCGACTGGAGTGAACGAATCGTCGCACAATTTGGTACGCCATCACAAACAGCAACACTTGAAAATTTGCAGGCTAAAGGATTGATGAAATAAAAGCATGATTAATTTTTCAGTAGGGGAATGCTGAGAAAGGCTATTAAAAAGGGAAATGAAATGAAAAAAATCAAAGCTACTATTTTCTGGGGAGCCGTCATTATTTTGCTCTTGGGAATAGGCGTGACAGTAGCACATTTTAAATTTGGATTTTTGAAAAAAGATGAGACAACAGAATTTGTCATCCAAAAAATTGAGTCGCAAGCTAAACTAAAAGTAACAAAAACAACCTCAAAAGAAGTTAAAAAAGTCGCCTTAGAACCAGAATTGGTAAAGGAATGGAATGAGCTTGGTAAAGGTCTTGTTTCTATTTTTTCAGGGCGAAATATGAGGATCAAAGCTGTTGTAGAGACAGATTTTGCTTTAGACTTGTCGAAAATCTCGAGTGAGGCTATTAAAGTGAAAAACAATGTTTTCACAGTGACAGAACCACTTATTGTTGAAGTAGATTCACAAATTGATTATAGCAAAACAGAAATTGAAAAAGATAGTAATGGTGCATTTGATAAGGTCGTTGATATCTTTACAAATAGAAAAGATGCTAATCAATTCATGCAAGATAATTTAAAAAGTGTTGATGTGACAGCCAGCGAAAATGTTTCAGTGGATGATACAGTCAAGCAGAAGGTTGTTAAGGATACGAATAAAGCACTAGGTGAATTTCTATCCAAAGCAACAGAAAAACCAGTTAAGGTTGCTTTAACTGAAAAAGATTTTACATTTGTCAATGTTGATAAATAAAAAAATAAGTTCATGATATCTTATTGATGTCATGAACTTATTTTATCGATTTTGTATTGTTTTCAATGACTCATATTATTGTTTTACAATTTTTTTGAGAAAATGTTACAAAATAGGCTATGACTGATTTCTATTAGCACTAGAAATCAGTCATAACATTTTTTTGGAGGGAATTTTGTCCCAACGCTCTATTATTTATTGTGCATCAGTTTTGAAGTTTTTCAAACTTGCAAGGTAGAGCGCCCCACCAACGATAGATACGATACCACCGGCTATGCCTAGAAGTGGAATTAAAGCGACTGCACCACCGACGATTAAAAGAACGTGTGCTGCCGTTTTAACCAGACCAGTTCCTTTATAAGTAATAAGACCAACAATACCAAGAACAAGAATTGCAATTTTAACTAAAATGAATATAATTGATAGAACGACTGTTGAAGTGGCACTGCCGTCATCATTAAGTGCATCATTAGTTATCCCACCAAGAATGAATAAGGGGGCGAAAACAAGGGCAATACCACCGATAAGTCCGAAGATGCCGTTTGTGAGTGCGAGCGTTTTAGATTTCATAAAAAATCTCCTAACTTAGCTTTTAGTGAGGTTCAAGATTTGCTCATGTGTCTTTATGATCGCTACTTACTTATATATTTAAAATAATAAAAATAGAAAAAACAAATTAACTAACATTTATATTAATATTATCATACTAATCAAAATATTGCAATTATACACTAATCGTAAACACATTATATGAACTTAATCTGTTATTGTCTTGAGATAACGAAAAAAGATGAGCAGGACGAAACATATTGTGTTATACTTAGACTTGAGTGCTTAGCAAGTGGACAGGCACGGCAACATAAAGGAGAAAAGAAAACAATGGCATTACCAACAGTAGCAATTGTCGGCAGACCAAACGTCGGCAAATCGACAATTTTTAATAGAATCGCAGGCGAACGGATTTCCATCGTCGAAGATACACCCGGCGTAACGCGTGACCGGATTTACACAACCAGTGAATGGCTTAATAAAAAATTCGCCATGATTGATACAGGTGGTATCGAAATGGCTGACACACCCTTCATGGCACAAATCAAGGCACAAGCTGAGATTGCCATGGACGAAGCTGATGTTATTGTTTTTGTCGTAGACGGTGAAAACGGCGTGACAGATGCAGACGAATATGTCGCACAAATTCTTTACAAAACAGATACCCCTGTCATCCTCGTCGTCAACAAAATTGACAACCCCGAGCGTCGTATGGAGATCTTTGATTTCTACAGCCTTGGATTGGGCGAACCTTACCCAGTATCAGCAGTTCACGGGATTGGGACAGGCGACGTGCTAGATGCCATCATCGACAACCTACCAGTCGAAACTGAAGAAGAAAACCCAGACATCATCAAATTCTCACTGATTGGCCGGCCAAATGTTGGCAAATCAAGCTTGATTAATGCCATTTTAGGAGAAGATCGCGTTATCGCAAGCCCAATTGCTGGCACAACACGCGATGCTATCGATACCAACTTCACTGATGCTGAAGGTCAAGAATTTACTATGATTGACACCGCAGGCATGCGCAAACGTGGTAAAGTCTACGAATCAACTGAGAAATATTCAGTCATGCGTGCCATGCGTGCCATTGACCGTTCGGACGTCGTCCTCATGGTACTGAACGCCGAAGAGGGTATCCGAGAATACGATAAAAGGATTGCAGGCTTTGCACATGAAGCAGGCCGTGGGATTATTATCGTTGTCAACAAATGGGATGCCATTGAAAAAGACAACAAAACGCTTCAAAAATGGGAAGAGAAAATTAGAGACGAGTTCCAATATTTGAGCTATGCACCGATTATTTTCGTGTCTGCTGAGACCAAACAACGTCTCAATAAATTACCTGATTTGATTAAATCAGTCAGCCAAGCCCAAAATATGCGGATTCCATCTGCTGTGCTCAATGACGTCATCATGGATGCGATTGCCATTAATCCAACACCAACAGATAAAGGACGCAGACTCAAAATTTTCTATGCCACACAAGTAGCCGTCAAACCACCGACATTTGTTGTTTTTGTGAATGAAGAAGAACTTATGCACTTTTCATATGCACGGATGCTAGAAAATCAAATTCGTAAAGCCTTTGTCTTTGAGGGGACACCCATTCATTTAATTGCTCGTAAACGGAAATAGGCTTATGACTTTAGACAATGATGCCATTGAAATTGCAAGACAAACATCAGCTATTTCGGTAACAAAATCAAGTGGCACTCAGGTAGCTTATTATTTGTATCCTGAGTTTGAAATTCATGTGAATATTTTACCTGCCGGTGTTGTTCAAGATTGGCACAAACACGTGCAACTTGATGAAAATGTAATTGTGACTTCTGGTGAAATTACGGTCGAGTACCTGGAGAATGGCCATGTTTCAAGTCAAACAATACAAAAAAATGATGTCTTACGCGTTAAGCGAAGTATTCATCGGCTATTAAATCAATCAAGTGAACCAGCCCAATTTATCGTCTTTCGTTTCGTCCCAACGGGTCAAGAACAGTCTGAACTGATGAAACAGGATAAAGTTGATTGTGAAAATGAGATAAAATAAGTCTTTAGGACAAGAAAAAAACTTCTGAGTTTTAATCATCAGAAGTTTTTTATTTACAGTCTTAGCCCAATAGCACGACCATGTACCCGAAAAAGGCGAGAATTAAGATGCAGCCTTCAAGTCGAGATAGGGTGTTGCGCTTTCCAATATAGGAGAAAGTCCAAATGAGGAATGTGAGACCGAATAGGAATGTGAGTTCCAAGTTGAAAATTGGAAGGTAGGTGAGTGGGTTAATCACAGCACCTAGTCCGATAATCAAGAAGAGATTCAGGATGCAAGAACCGATGAGGTTACCGATTGCTAAGCCTTCTGTTCCTTTTAGTGTTGCTGTAATGGATGTGATTAATTCAGGAAGTGCTGTTCCCATGCCAACAATAGTCAAGCCAATAATGCTATCAGGAACTGCGATAGTTTCGCCAATGATTTTAGCATTATCAACGGCAAAATCTGAACCGAATTTGAGGGCGACAAAGCCTAATGCAATAAATAATATGGACTTAGGAATAGAGATGTTTTCTGTATTAGGACGTATTTTGTGTTTGGTTAACTGAATGCTGTGCAAAGATTTATACGCAGGTACGATGAAGTAAGCAATACTCAAGGCAATCAAGAACCAGCCTTCTAATCTTGAAATCATGAAGTGCTCTCCAATCAGACCATTACCCATAAAAGCAAGGAGTGAAGTTGCCATGATAGCAAGTGGTAGGTGGATATTCTTGGTTTCCCGATCTAAATAGACGGGTTTGATTAAGGCAATAATTCCTAGAATTAAGCTAAGATTGACAATATTTGAGCCAAGGGCATTACCAAAAATTAAATCATGGTATTCGTTTTTAGCAGAAGTAATGGTAATCATCATTTCAGGAAACGATGTACCAAGTGAGACAATCGTCAGACCAATAACGACGTCAGGAATGCGATATTTTTTGGCGATATTGCTTGTGCCATCGACAAGGACATCTGCACCAAAGATAATCAGTGCAAATCCTACTAAGACAAGTAATATTTTTATAGTCATATTTTTATGATATCATTTTATGTAAACAAACTCAAAATTCTTAATTTCTAACTAATCGGAGAGATAAAGTAGAAAATTTAAAATAAAGGTGGAAGTTTGCATTCTGTTAAAATTATGGTATAATAACTCTAAAGAACAAAGAAAGGAGCGCTCACAATGGGCGCTCCTGTTGTTTGAATTTAAATAAATGTTCTTGAGAACATTAGTGTAGAAAGGAAACATTATGTCTACAAATATCACAGAAGTTGTGTTGGCACATCTTGAAGGTCTCTTACCTGAGCCCTTTGAGTTGGTGGATGTCGAATGGTCAAAAATGGGTGCAGATTATGTTTTATCAGTACTTGTTGATAAACCAGAAGGGATTACATTGCAAGACACAGCTGACTTATCAGAAATCATCAGTCCAGAATTGGACAAAATTTCACCGGATCCTTTTCCATCGGAGTATATGCTTGAGGTAGCTAGTCCAGGTGCTGAGCGTCCGCTTAAAAAATCAGCTGATTTTGAAAAGCATATTGGTGCTTACGTTTTTGTCAAACTCTATCAAAAAGTAGCAGGAGAAAAAGAATTTGTTGGTGATTTAGTTGCTTTTGACAGCAATCTTATCACCTTGAATTATCTTGACAAAACACGTCAGAAAACTGTTGAGCTTGAGTTATCAAATATTGCTAAAGCTCGGACGCAAGTAAAATTATAAACAATAGAAGCATTTAAAATAAAAAAGAAAGTTGGAGACACATGAGCAAGGAAATGCAAGCTGCATTCACCCTTTTGGAGGAAGAAAAAGGCATCTCGCCTGAAGTTGTTATTGGTGCCATTGCGGAAGCTTTAACAGCAGCTTACAAAAAACAATACAATCAATCACAAAATGTGACGATTGAGTACAATGATGCGAAGGGTGACTTTATCGTCTACTCAACACGTGAAGTTGTAGATGAAGTTTTTGATAGTCGTCTAGAAATGAGCCTTGAGGATGCCCTCGCGCTCAATTCACATTACCAAATTGGTGATAAAATCCGTTTTGAAGAAAAACCGAAAGATTTTGCCCGGACAGCGGCTAATGCAGCCAAACAAGTCATTATGAATAAAATGCGTGAAGAGTCACACACCATCATCTATAATGAATTTAAACGTTACGAAAATGAAATTATTCAGGGAACCGTTGAGCGTGTTGACGATCGTGCTATCTTTATCAATCTTGGTAAAGTTGACAGCATGCTCGGTAAACGTGATCAAATCCCTGGTGAACGTTACCAGATTGGTGATAAAATAAAAGTTTACGTTTCTGCTGTTGAACAGTCGAAAAAAGGCCCTATTGTTTATGTCAGCCGGACACATCCTGATTTGCTTAAACGCATGTTTGAAAAAGAAATTCCTGAAGTTTACGATGGTACTGTTGAAATTGTCAGCATTGCCCGTGAAGCAGGCGATCGTGCGAAAGTCATCGTTAAATCTAATGATGCCAATGTAGATGCTATCGGCACAATCGTAGGTCCACGTGGTTCACGCATTCGGACGCTGGTTGATGAATTGCATGGTGAAAACATGGATATCATTGAATGGCATGATGACCGTGCGACATTGATTAAAAATGCCTTGAAACCGGCACAAGTTACAGATGTCATTATCAACGAAGAAACAGGTGAAACTGTTGTTGTCGTACCAGATGATCAATTATCGTTGGCTATTGGTAAACGTGGACAAAACGTCCGTTTGGCGGCTCACGTTACCAATAATAAAATCGACATTAAGTCTCAAACAAAGTTTGATCAAGAAGCTGCAGAAGTTGTTTCTGAAGAAGTTGAAGCAGATTTTGCTGACGAAGTGCTTGACTAAAATTTTGAACCATGAGAGCCTTTGAGCGGATAGAGTTCGCGAATGGCCCCGTTTGGCCGTAGCGTAAGCGCAGGTCAAGTTTCAAGATTTCCGAAGTGAAATCTTAGAAAGGAGTGATTAACGATGGTGAAAACCAAAAAAATTCCTTTACGAAAATCCGTTGTCTCAAACGAGCAATTTCCAAAAAAAGAATTGCTGCGAATCGTCTATAATAAAGCTGGCGAAATCAGTATCGACCCAACAGGGAAAGCAGCTGGGCGCGGTGCTTATATCGCCATTAAAAACGATGAAGCAAAACAAGCCAAGCAAAAACGGATATTCGATCGTGTGTTTCAGACGGAAATTGCGGATCGTTTTTATGACGAGTTAATCGTTTACGTTGATCATCAGGTCGAACGTAAAAAATTAGCAACGGTGACCTACTCAATAGACGAGGCACCAGAAATTTAAGGCTAAAATATGACTGAAATAACAGATTTCAATAAAACAAAATTGGCAAATTCCCTAGGAATGGCCAAGAAAGCTGGTAAGATTGCGACAGGTGAAGAACTTGTCATTAAATCTATCCAGTCAGACCGTGCAAGATTAGTATTTGTTGCCCATGATGGCGCACCTAATCTTGTCAAACGTATCACTGATAAAACAACCTATTATGAAATTCCCATGCTAGACATCTTTTCTGCGGCCGAACTTTCTCACGCTATTGGTAGCGACCGGAAAGTCATCGCTGTTCAAGATAAAGGATTTGCCAAGAAAATGGAGAGTCTTATGAAATAAGAATAAAAAGGTGATAATGAGCGTTTAGCGCCATATGAAAATAGAAATCACAAAGTTCGGCGCTTGCGCGGGTTCTGGGATTTATCTTTTTCACTAGGGCTTGCTCATTGTGAACCTGATTAAGAAGGAGGACATCAACATGTCTGAAAAAAAACGAATTAACCAAATTGCTAAAGAGAGCGGCTTGACCAATAAAGAACTTGTCGACCACGCACAAAAAATCGGTTTACCCGTTAAATCGCATAGCTCAAGCATTGATGCTGAACAAGCGAAACAATTATTGAGCTCTTTCAAAGCTACGGGTACTGGTAATGATAGCAAGCAAGAAAAAACTGCCAAAGCTACGCCAAAAGTAACAGAAGAACCAAAGTCTCAGAATCGTGTGATTGTGGCTGGTGGTAAAAAAGTGGTATCTGAAACAGAAACAGGCAACCGTCCGATTGTTGTTGGTGGCAAAAAAGTCTTGTCAGATGAAGAAGTGTCAAGTGGCCGCGTTATCTCAGTAGGTGGCAAAACAGTTGCACCAATACAAACGTCAAAAGCTGAGACTAAACAAGCTGCACCTGCAAAACAGGACAACGTAGCCAACAAGTCATCACAACCTGTTGCAGACAAACAAGCTGAAAATAAAGCTGACAGCAAATCAGAAAAGAAAGTAGATAGCAAAGTAGAAACGAAAACAAAAGCGGAAACACCTAAGAAACCTGAACGTCCAGCCAATGGTGGGATTAAAGTCATTAAGCGTGCAGAAGATATTAAGCCTAAAAATGGTGGCATCAAAGTTATCCAACGTGCTGCTGATGTTGCGCCAGCAAGTCAAGGTAATGCAAATGCTAACCGCAATAAAAATAAGAAAAATCGCAATAATGGCAATAACGCCCAAGGTCAAGGCCAAAGTAACCAAGGTGGTGGGAATCGTCAAGGTGGACCATTGCGCGTGAATGATAACCGTAATCAAGTTCGGAATGCGCGTAATTCTAACTGGAATAGTAACAAGAAGAAAAAAGGCAAACGTGGAGGTCAACAAGTTGCACCACAACCAGTGGTACAACGTAAATTCCATGAGCTCCCTGAGAGTCTTGTTTATACTGAGGGTATGACAATTGCAGATTTGGCAAAACGTTTGAAACGTGAGCCAGCTGAGCTTGTAAAAAAACTGTTCATGATGGGTATCATGACGACACAAAACCAATCTTTGGATAGTGATACGATTGAACTCTTGCTTTTGGACTATGGTGTGACACCTGAGAAAAAAGTCGAAGAAGATAAGACAGATATCGAACGTCTCTTCATCGAAGATGGTTACCTCAATGAAGATAAACTTGTTGAGCGTCCACCAGTTGTGACAATCATGGGTCACGTTGACCATGGTAAAACAACCTTGCTTGACACACTTCGTAATTCGCGCGTGACAAGTGGTGAAGCGGGTGGTATCACACAGCATATTGGTGCCTATCAAATCGAAGAAAGTGGCAAAAAAATCACGTTCTTGGATACACCAGGGCATGAGGCCTTCACAAGCATGCGTGCGCGTGGTGCGTCTGTCACAGATATCACGATTCTTGTTGTGGCGGCTGATGATGGTGTGATGCCACAAACAGTTGAAGCGATTAACCACTCTAAAGCAGCCGGTGTGCCAATCATCGTAGCGATTAACAAAATTGATAAACCAGGTGCTAACCCACAACGCGTGATTCAAGAGCTTTCTGAATATGGTGTCATGAGTCAAGCCTGGGGTGGCGAATCTGAATTCGTTGAGATTTCAGCCAAATTTAACACAAATATCGATGACTTGCTAGAAACTGTTCTCTTGGTTGCAGAAATCCAAGAACTCAAAGCGGACCCAACGGTTAAAGCAATTGGTACAGTTGTTGAGGCGCGTCTTGATAAAGGGAAAGGTGCTATTGCAACTCTGCTTGTCCAACAAGGTACTTTGCATCAGCAAGACCCTATCGTGGTTGGTAATACTTTCGGACGTGTCCGTGCTATGGTTAATGACTTGGGTCGTCGTGAAAAAACTGCAGGTCCTTCAAGTCCAGTTGAAATCACTGGTTTGAACGATGTCCCACAAGCGGGTGACCATTTTGCCGTCTTTGAAGACGAAAAAACAGCTCGCTCAGTTGGTGAAGAACGTGCCAAACGTGCTCTCTTGAACCAACGTAACAACACGCACCGTGTTAGCCTTGAAAACCTCTTTGATACCCTTAAAGAAGGTCAAATCAAGTCTGTTAACGTGATTATCAAAGCAGATGTACAAGGTTCTGCAGAAGCTTTAGCAGCATCACTCCAAAAAATTGAAGTTGAAGGCGTTAAAGTTGATATCGTTCACAGTGCTGTTGGTGCCATTAATGAGTCAGACGTTTCACTTGCTGAAGCAGCTAATGCTGTCATTATTGGTTTCAATGTTCGCCCTACACCACTTGCGCGCGTACAAGCTGAAACTGATGAAGTTGAAATTCGTCTGCACAGCATCATCTATAAAGTGATTGAAGAAGTTGAGACTGCCATGAAAGGGATGCTTGACCCTGAATTTGAAGAAAAAGTTATTGGTGAAGCAGTCGTACGTGATACTTTTACCGTTTCAAAAGTTGGTACGATTGCCGGATTTATGGTCTTATCAGGTTCAGTTAAACGTGATGCAAGTGTCCGTGTCATTCGTGATGGTATTGTCATCGCAGACGGGAACTTGTCATCTCTGAAACATTTTAAAGACGATGTCAAAGAAGTAAGAAAAGGTAATGAAGGTGGTCTTATGATTGATGGCTACAACGATATTGCTATTGATGACACCTTTGAAGTTTACGAAATGGTTGAGATTAAACGTTAATCAAACGGTCGAGCTATCTTGAAATTTATAAGTGTAATTAAAAATGCTTGCAGGAGCAAGCATTTTTTGATAGAATGACCTCGGTTGGATGAAATGCCAACATAGGTTAAGTTTCAAGATGTCTTGAAATGATAATGCAGAAGGGAAAGAGATATGTCTAATACACATCGTAGTGACCGTGTTGCGGTTGAATTGATGCGTGAAATTAATGATATTTTACGTCTAAAAATTCGCGACCCTCGTGTCCAAGAAGTCAACATTTCTGATGTTCAAATCACAGGTGATTTGAGTCAGGCGACAGTTTATTATAGCCTTTTGTCTGATCTAGCATCAGATAATGAAAAAGCTAAAATTGGTCTTAAAAAAGCAACTGGCGCGATTAAAAGTGAGTTGGCTAAACGTATGACACTTTATAAAATCCCAGATTTGATTTTTGCTAAAGATGAATCTGTTGCCTATGGTGGCAAAATTGATGAATTATTACGCAATTTGAATCAGGATTAAATCATTAAAAAACGAACGATTATTTAAGAATTGTTCGTTTTTCTGTTGTCACCCGTAAAGTTTGATGCGCTTTAAGTTGATGGATTTCACCATCAATTTGCACAGGCTGGTCACTTGTAATCTCTAATGTAAAGGAGTTATTTACCATATGGTGAACGTGTTGATTAGCTAAATGTTTGGCTTTCAGCACTTTGGGAATCAAAGCAAAAATACCTAGAAGATGAATGCGATCAACTTCAACTAAATGAATATCAGTATCCATGAGACTAGCATTTGGTGCTAGTGGTACACCACCACCAAAAAAAGGATGCTTGGTTAAAGTAAAAAGAAATGTCTTAGTAAATATCACACCATTGACAGTCACTTGGAACGGTTTCTTGGCGAAAATAATTTTTAAAGCCGTCGTTAGATAGGCCAGTTGTCCTAGTTTCAAAGTGTTTAAGAAACCTTTGGTTAGACTTTGATTTGCGGCATCGACAATCGCCGCATCAAGCCCTATTCCGAAATTATTTGTCGCAATACCTGATAATGTTTCAGATTCATATTTCAAGACATAAATCGTTTGGGGTGTCGCCTTGTGAATATGATCAAATGTTGCAATTGTATCTTGCAACGACACCTCAAGTCCTCTGGCAAAATCATTACCAGAACCAGCGGGGATATAAGAAAAGGCTTGTTCTGCTGGTAAGGCATTGACAGCTAGGGAAATTGTGCCATCACCACCGATAATGATGATACGGTCGTCGGTATTTTTTTGCGCTAAGATAGTCATCATCAACCGATGTTCATCAAACGGCTGATGCGTATTAAATAGATAATAAGTAATTTTTTCCTGTGTTAAATAAGCAGTCAGTTTATCAGTTACCTGCTGCCCATGCCCATGGCCTGAATGGGGATTTGCTAAAATGTAATAATCCATACCTATTATTTTACCAAAAAAATAGCGGAGGTGTTGAGAAAGGGTTAGAAATTAGGTATAATAAAAGTTAGAATAGTCTAATAATTAGGACTGAAGCAGTCCATATCAATAATCGTAGTAAACCGTACCCAACGGTTTTTAATTTAGAAAGTCCCCTATGAAAGAAAATACGCGTCGCTTAATTGATTATTCCCTACCTGCTGTGTTTGAAAATGTTTTACAAACTAGCGTCGGATTTATAGATAGCGTCTTAATCGCTAAAATATCACTGGTAGCCGTCTCTGCGGTCAGCCTTGTCAATGGGGTCATGGCTGTCTATCAAGCGGTTTTTATCGCCTTAGCCGTTGCTGTCGCAACCGTCGTATCCAATGCTGCAGGCGCCAGAGCAACGAAAGAAGTTTCTGAAAACGTTAGGCAATCTATCGCACTGTCTTTGGTTATTGGCGTCATTTTATCAATTTTATCCTTAGTTTTAGCTCAGCCGATTTTACGGGCAATGGGGGCAAGCGGTGAAATTTTACAGCAAGGGATTGTTTTTTTTCGCGTCATAGCTGGCACAAGTGTCCTCATCGTTTTGATGACTGTGTTAGGTCAGTTGATTCGGACAGCAGGTCAACCGAGAACGCCTTTAACCATCAATTTAATCGTGAATATCTTAAATTTTTGTCTGGATGTTGTGCTTATTTTTGGTTTATTTGGTTTGCCAAGACTTGGTATTCTGGGGGCTGGGATTGGCACAGCACTTTCCAGATTAATTGGTGTGTGTTTACTCCTTCATAAATTACAAAAAACTTCACATCGTTTGAACGGCCCTGTGATTAACTTGAAATATCAGCTTTTCAAAACTGAAATCGTAAAAAGAGCACTACCAATTATGGGAGAGCGACTCATGATGCGACTTGGGGATATTGTAATTTTTGTTATCATTATTGCCTATGGCAGTAAAGTTTTTGCTGGTAATGCCATTGGTGAGACAATAACAGCTTATAATTATCTTCCTGCATTTGGTTTTGCAACAGGAGCAAGTATTTTAATTGCGCGAGCCTACGGTGCAAAAGATAGGTTAGAAATACGGACACTAACCCAAAAATCCTTTTTTATGACAGCGATTATCAGCACTATTGTTGGCGGCATGATTTTTACTTTTTCAAGTTTTATTTTGAATTTCTTCACCAGTGATGCGGTAGCTGTTTCAGCGGCACATGTTGTTATTTTAATTTCATTTGTTAGCGAACCGATAGTTGCTGGTGTCATTATATATACAGCTGCCCTTCAAGCTATGGGTGATGCCAAAACACCTTTCTATGCCACGATGTTTGGTATGTGGATAATTCGAATAAGCCTTGCTTGGATTTTAGGAACAGCATTTGGTATGGGAATTTGGGGCGTATGGATTGCCACGGTTTTAGATAATATTTTCCGATTAATTGTGTTAAAATTAGTGTATGAATGTCGAATCAAAAATCAAATCATTAACCGAACAACTTAATCAATATGCACATGCCTACTATACATTAGATAATCCAGTCGTTGAAGATGCAGAATATGACCGTCTCTACCGCGAACTTGTCACGTTAGAAGCTGAAAATCCAAACCTCGTACGAGCAGATTCACCAACGCATCGAACCGGAGACGTCGTGTTATCAGGCTTTAAAAAGTATACACACGACTACCAGCTCTACAGTTTACAAGACGCATTTTCAAAAGAAGAACTTGAAGCCTTTGATGCCCGCGTGCGCAAAGAAATCCCAGATCCTGAATATATTTGTGAACTCAAAATTGACGGCTTATCCTTGTCTCTTGTTTATGCTAATGGCGTGTTGGAGACAGCGGCAACACGTGGTGACGGCAGTATAGGAGAAGATATTACAGAACAGGTCAAACGAATCAAAGATGTTCCATTAGTCTTGAGTGAACCGATTGATATTGTCGTTCGAGGCGAAGCTTATTTACCCCGTCGTAATTTTCAAAAATTAAATTTAGAACGTGAAGAAGAAGGTTTGCCGTCATTTGCCAATCCGCGTAATGCTGCCGCAGGTACCTTACGACAGCTCAACACGAAAGTCGTTGCTAGGCGTGGCCTTGCAACGTTTCTCTACCAAGAAGCAAGTCCAGCGACTAATGACACGCAAGAAGAAGTCCTAGAGTATCTAGAAAAACTAGGTCTTGTTGTTAATGAGCAGCGAGCTTTTGCGACCAATATAAGTGAAATTTGGGCGTTTATCGAAAAGGTTGCAACTCAACGTGATTCACTTGCCTACGATATAGATGGTGTTGTCATTAAAGTGAATCAATTAGCCCAACAAGATGCATTAGGTTTCACCGTGAAATTTCCAAAATGGGCGATTGCCTACAAATTTCCAGCTGAGTTGGCAGAAACTGAAATTTTAAGTGTTGATTGGACTGTTGGTAGAACAGGTGTTGTCACACCGACTGCTAATATGACACCAGTGTTATTAGCTCAGACGACTGTTGCAAGAGCAACCTTGCATAATGTTGATTACATCAAAGAAAAGGATATCCGATTAGGCGATAAAGTTGTGATTTACAAGGCTGGAGATATCATCCCTGCTGTTCAGCGCGTTCTTTTGGACAAAAGAACTTCTGTTTCTGTTGCATTAAATATTCCAAAACATTGCCCAGAATGTGGGTCGGATTTACTTCATTTTGAAGATGAAGTTGCTTTGCGCTGTGTTAATCCGCTATGTCCTGCTCAAATCAGAGAGAAATTAATCCATTTTGCCAGTCGTGGTGCTATGAATATCATGGGTCTTGGAAATGCTGTGGTAACGCAACTTTTTGACAAAAAAATCATTACTGATGTCGCTGATTTGTATCAACTTACTATAGATGACCTTCTAAAACTAGATAAAGTGAAAGAAAAATCAGCTGAGAAGCTGTATCAAGCCATTCAATCTTCTAAAGAAAATTCAGTTGAAAAATTGATTTTTGGTCTAGGTATCCGTCATGTTGGTTCAAAAGCAGCAAAAATAATTGCTGAGAATTTATCTAATTTGGATAGTATCTCGACTGCAACAGCCGAGACATTATCAGCAATTCCAACGATTGGCACGGTATTGGCTGAAAGTTTAACTAAATATTTTGCACTAGATGGTACAAAAAAGCTTCTAGCGGAATTAAAAGCTGTGGGCATTAATTTTGATTACCTAGGACCAGTTAAGCGAGATGATGCCCCTTTATCAGGTAAGACAGTTGTCTTAACGGGAAAATTATCACAATTAACACGAACTGAGGCCAAAGAAAAATTGGAGAATCTTGGCGCAAATGTCAGTGGCAGTGTCTCCAAGAAAACAGATATTGTTGTTGCCGGTAGCGACGCGGGTAGCAAGTTGACAAAGGCACAGGACCTCGGCATTGAGATCTGGACGGAAGAGGAGTTAATCAAATTATGAGAACGAGACTAATCTACAACCCAACCTCTGGACAAGAGACGATGAAAAAAAATATCGCTGAAATTTTAGATGTCCTAGAAAATTTTGGTCATGAAACGTCTGCTTTTGCGACGACTGCTGAAAAACACTCTGCAAAAAATGAAGCACGACGTGCGGCAGAGGCAGGATTTGAATTGATTATTGCAGCAGGTGGAGATGGGACAATTAATGAAGTGGTTAATGGAATTGCACCATTGGGAATTCGGCCTAAATTAGCGATTATTCCGGCAGGAACAACTAACGATTTTGCGCGTGCCTTAAAAATTCCTCGTAATAATCCAGTTGCAGCAGCAAGAATTATCGGTAAGGCGCAAACCTTAAATATGGACGTTGGCTGTGCGGGAGATGATAACTATTTCATCAATATCGCTGCAGGGGGCTCTTTAACTGAATTGACTTATAGTGTCCCATCTCAGCTTAAAACAGCTTTTGGTTATTTAGCTTATCTAGCTAAAGGTGCAGAGTTGTTACCTCGTGTTAAGGCAGTCCCTCTTAAAATTACACATGATGAAGGTGTATTTGAGGGTGAAATTTCCATGTTTTTTGCTGCCTTGACTAATTCAGTCGGTGGTTTCGAACAAATCGCTCCTGATGCCCAACTTGATGATGGTTTATTTACACTCATTTTAGTTAAAACAGCTAACTTATTTGAAATGATTCGGCTAATTGGTTTAGTGCTCAATGGTGGTAAACACATTGATGATAAAAAAATAGAGTATATCAAAACAAGTCAAATCAAAATTGAACCCCAGTCGAGTGACCGAATGATGATTAATCTTGATGGTGAATATGGTGGCGATGCACCAATTACACTAACTAATTTTAAAAATCACATTGAAATGTTTGCGAATTTGGACGAAATTAGTAATGAGAATTATTCAGGTGATGAAGAAGATTTAGAGCTTGAAGCAGTCGTTAGCAAGTTTTCGGAAGAAGCTGAAAAGACGCGTGAACTTGAATCCTGATGTGGCAACACGAGAGTCCTATTTTGGAATACTCTTATGTTAGAAGGTAGGATAAAAATTTTCAACTGAAAATTTTTATGTGGAAAGTTACCCAAGTGGTTTAAGGGGACGCCTTGGAAAGGCGTTAGATGTGGCAACACGTGCGCGGGTTCGAATCCCGTGCTTTCCTTATTTGAGCAGGAGATTTGGTAAATTACATTTAAACATCCAGTATAATTGCTGCGTGTTTTTATTCCTCACCAAAACCTCTTAATATATTCAATAATTTTCTTCTTGATACGAAACTTTTGATTACGGTCAATCTTCTGTCCATTTTTAAGTGCCTCAAAAAGCTCTCGTTCTTCAGGAGATAGAAGCAAGTGTATTTCTTGACATAACAAATTATACATGACGTTTTCAGAGACATCTTGATTTTGATCAAAAAGATAAAACGCCTCAGATAGTTCACAATAGTCAATCTGGTCGAATTTTCTTTTGACAGCCATGTTTCTCCGATACTGATCAATCAAGAAACAAGAATATCTCACTTTGAAATAAACATAGAAGTTAAAGTCATCATCTGGTGGGTCTAATAAAAGTTGATGATACATCTCTAGAGCAATAATCATGCCTTCCTGGAGATAGTCGTCTAATTGCCAGGAAGGGATGTTAGTTTTTTTTCGACAGTTCATGATAATCGGTTCAATATTTTTAAGTATGGTTTCAATCTTATCCATTAGGCTACTCCTTTATTCTAAAAAAGCTATAAACAACATTATCTAATTACTAGTATAAAGTAAAAAAACAAATAAAAATGCGATATACCGTGAATGGCCGAAAATATGCCATGAATAACGTGAAGATACCACGAATAACCTCTAAAAGAAGTTCTCAAAAATAAAAAAAGACAAAAAATAAAAAAAAGAGTTGACATGACTGGTAAGATTTGATAAGATAATAAAGTACTCAAAACGGCAGGTCACGAACGAGCGAAAAGAAAAAAGA